>Ga0182014_10000876_pt1 | contig 41175 bp, 41 predicted proteins | sample 612S2DmetaG_FD_120489 | JGI IMG/M metagenome (GOLD analysis project Ga0182014, IMG submission 120489) | Permafrost microbial communities from Stordalen Mire, Sweden - 612S2D metaG | ecosystem: Environmental > Terrestrial > Soil > Wetlands > Permafrost | place: Sweden: Stordalen | collected... | reverse complement strand
GCTGCCAAACTCGCGTGGAAGCGCCTTCCATTGGCAGCCCGTGCGTAACACGTAAACGATGGCGGAGAATATCAGGCGTGGTGGCATGGGCTTGCGACCCCCACCAGGCTTGCGAAGATAAACACGAATCGTTGAACGCTGCGGGAGAGGAATCAATGGCTCAACCTTCGCCCAAAACGCATCTGAGACAGTCCATGACTTGATCTGACGCATCCTGGAATGTATCTTCGCCCAGTTTGCAGCTCTCTATCCGTGCTGTCTGTTATCGAGAATCAAGATTGACACTATTTACGGATAAGTTCTTAGTCTTCCCGCTTGTCATCCTGGACTCCGGCGGTCTGCATTCTGTTGGCGCTGCTGACTGCATACAGCACCAGCTCAACACGCGACGAAACGCCCAGCTTGTCGAAAATATGAAACAAGTAGTTCTTGATTGTATGTTAGCTCAGCTTGAGTTCCTTCGCGATCTCTTTGTTTTGCAGGCCCTCGGCCAGAAGTCGAACGACATCTTCTTCCCGCTTGGTCAGCAACCGCATTCCGTCTGCGTTGACTACCCGCACGGGCGCGAGCTGCGTAAACGCCTCTATGACTTCGGAGAGCTCCGCACTACTGGCCCAGATCTGCCCCGCGTGGACTTGCTCCACGCAACGGCAGAGTGCCTGGAAATTGGATTCCGAGATGCAAAAGACGCCCCGTGCACCGGCCCGGAATGCGTCCACGACCAGATTGCGCTCGTGTGTGTAGAAGAGGAGGACCGACTTGACGTCCGGAGCGAGTTCACGGATCTGCCGCAACGCCCCAAAGCCACTCAGCGGGCCATCAGAGAGAGTCATACTTATCAGTGCAACATCCGGGTTGGCCGACTTCACCGCTTCGACCGCTTCCTGCGCGGTTGTGGCGCTATCGAAGACATGAAAATGCTTGTGCCGCTTCAGCGCACCCATAAGCAACTCCCGCGACATTGCATGCGGGAAGGCCATAAGAATGGAAATACTATCGCGTTTAGGAGTCATCATTCGAACGCTCCTGGAATCGCGTCAAGTAACATAAACTGCCCACGAAATGCTGCCGCTTTATGCCTCGTGGTTGTGGTCGTGTGCTTGTTCCACACCGCGGCATCACGCTCAATCAGGGCCCAGTGAAACTAGAGATGGAATCGTGTATCGACTTGCGGATAAACTGCCGCCTGCGAAGACCCCGAAGGCTCTCCGTTCAGGTTTGATTTCCACAATAGAATTAACCCCATGATAGTCCAAAATGCAACGTTGTCAACAAAGTTTGCCAGAATAGCGCCGGCAACCAGTCAGCAATACTTTGGCGATTCCCCCAGGGGAGGCTGGAATTGCTCGTGTTCGCGCTGCCGACTGCCATCAGGAAACGTCCGGCCGTGGACAATTCCAATTTCGTGGCGACCAAAGAACTGCAATTCGCAGATGCTCCGGACGACGCTGTGATCCTGCATCGAAAGATACAGTCTCCGAAGGTATTCGCATACGAAGTGCGGGTACATTAATCCGATTGCAACATTGTTCCTGAAACTAACTCCGCGAAAATGTGATCTTCGTCACTTGTGACAGCTATCACAATTCGTCGCGTATCTTATGGAAGGAACTTACTTTCACTAAGTGGTCCTAAAGGCTCCAATATCTTTTCGTAACTAACTTCATAGTTACTTTTGCTTATTTTCCCTGCGCAGACTTCTCCAATCCAGGCAGAGTCAGTCGTCTCTGTTCCCAGCCGGGGCTGAATTGCCCGCCTAACAGAGTAATGCTCCTGGCGGAGCCGGGATGTGTATCTCTAGTGCAGCGACGGGCAAGAGGGTAAGACCGCTCAGGGTGCTTCGAACACTTGTGGCGATTTTCCGATTCACCTACCTTGGAGTTTCTTAATCTGATCAATTTTGACCAAGTGCGAATGGAGTGAAAGCGGCGATCCCATGCACAGAGCCATAGAACTCAGAAAAACGAAACGTTACCCGGTAAGCGCTCCTACGCTCTTCATGTGGGCTCCCGCGAATGGGAAGCCGCAAAGCGCACAGGGCGTTACGCGCGACATACACACCTTCGGGGTCTACGTCAAAACGAATGCAGTTCCGCCGCTCGGCGCCCTGGTCCAAATGGAGATTGTGCTCCCCAAGTTGGGAGATGACAGTCCAGGAATGCGCCTGCAAGGCGAGGGCATAGTTCTCCGCTGCGACTACGGCGATGCCACCAAGAGCGGCTTTGCCGCTTCAGCGCAGTTCTATCCAGAAGCGGCCGAAGCGGTTCTTTCGCAGATCAAAGGCACAGTGCAGGGGCAGTCTAGGCCCAGGCTTCTGAACGCGCGCGGATTGTAGATTGCGCCTCTTCGATAGGTGGATTCTCCGTCGAAGAGGCTGTGGAAAAAGGGACTTTCCGAGTAAGGATGGCGAAGCCATGTCTGAAATCCGCGAGCAGGTAAAGAGCGAAGGCAGCATCGGAGCATTTTGTTCCGCTCGGGACGCCTCGCAGCAGTGGTTTGCGGCATACACGACCCCTCGGCACGAGAAGCATGTGTCCGACATTCTGACGGATCGGCGGATCGAGAACTTCCTGCCCCTCTATCGAACTAACCGGCAATGGAAGAAAAGCCGCCCAGTCGTTTTGGAACTGCCGCTGTTTCCGGCTTACGTTTTTGTGCGCATTACACGGCATGCTCGTGGCTCCGTACTTGGCACTCCGGGAGTCCTGTCGATTGTTGGGTCGGCCCGGGAGCCGTGGCCTCTGCCTGACTTCGAAATCGATGCACTGCGTTCCGGTCTCCTTGAGCGCAAGATCGAGCCGCACCCATACCTGGTTGTCGGCGAGAGAGTGCGAATCAAGGCGGGAATGATGGCTGGTGTAGAGGGCGTTTTGGTTCGCAAGAAGAACGAGTTCCGCGTGGTTCTTACCCTGGACGCGATCATGCAGAGCGTAGCGGTGGAAGTTGACGCCGACGATGTCGATCCGGTTTGTAGCTTCTCCGAGCGTCAATCCCTTCCGTACGCGGTCTCCGCATGAGCGGGCGACAACGCTGCTCGAATTGAAGGATATGAAGTTGAAACGGGTCAAAATCGCTCCTTGCTCTCTAGTCTCCCGCCCAGGAGGTGGCTTGTGAGAACCGACACGGTCGAAACCGAGCGAATAATCGTCGTCAGCAGCGACTCCGCAGTTCTTCGTTCAATTTGGTCGTTGGGAGAATCGAACTCCTGGCAGCTTGAAATCACTGCCAACGCGTGGGAAGCGATGGACAAAGTCCAATCCGGGGCGAGACTAGGCCTTGTCCTGTTGGATCTGCCGCACGGGAACGGGGATGGTTTGCACATTGTGCGCTGGCTGCGCCGGCTTCGCCCTGGACTGCCAATTGCAATGATCGGTCACCCTGGCGATGATGGCAGGAAGCAAGAAGCAATCCGCATGGGGGTGAGCGATTACCTAATCAGGCCTCTCGATGAACGCCAACTTGAAATGGCCATCCAACGCAGCCTTTCCGAGTTGTGCGAAGTTACCGAAATTGATATCGCGAGTGATGACATCGAGCCGGTCAGCAACGACACCTTGTTCATTGGGATTAGCCCAATCATGCGAAAGCTCCGCGCTCAGGCGGCCTTGCTGGCAGAGGCGGACGCACCCATATTGATTCTAGGGGAGGGCGGGGCGGGCAGGGAAACTACTGCCCGTTTGATCCATAGATTGTCTGCCCGTTCCGGATTCGAATTCGAAAAGGTAAATTGTGCAGCATTGCCCGAGGATCTCCTCGAGAAGGAACTGTTCGGGTACGAGAGAGTTGGCACGACCTCACCAGCATCAACCAAATATGGCAAGCTGGAACTAAGCGAAAAGGGCACCATCTTCCTGCATGAGATCACCGAGATGTCGGTGAACCTGCAGTCCAAATTGCTGCAGGTACTCCAAAATGGACGATTCACAAGGCCAGGAACTTCCACCCCTACCCGAGTCGATGTCCGTGTTGTGGCCGCGAGTCACAGAAATATTGAGCGCGCAATTTCTGAAAACAGGCTTCGCGAAGATCTCTACCGCCTCTTAAGCAGATACACAATCTACATTCCCCCGTTGCGGGAACGTAAGGAGGAACTTCCGTTCCTGTCAAACCATTTTATGCAAAGGCTTGCCAAGCACTATGGCCTCACGCCACGGGACTTTTCTCCGGCCATCATGGGGGCATGGCAGGCGTATAGTTGGCCGGGCAACTTGCAAGAACTGGAAGATTCCGTAAAACGTTATCTCATGGTAGGCGACGAAGAACTCGCATTCGAGAGGTACCCAACAAGTTCACAAGACACGGCCCGGAACGCTACTTTAACCAGTCCCTGCGGTTTGATCCAGTTTCCGCCATCGCCGAGCCAACCTGATGCTGAGGTCCCCAACTCTAGGACGCTCCGATCCCTGGTCCAGCGTGTCAAGTCGGACGCCGAGAGAAATGCGATCGCCGCAGCCCTGCAGAAGACCGGGTGGAATCGAAAAGCTGCCGCACGATTGCTCAAGGTCAGCTATCGGACAGTGCTGTACAAGATTGTGCAGTACCGGATCACCCCGTCTAATCCAGCCTTATTCTCGGAGGGCAATGGGCGCAGAAGAGAGGATCTTGCAATTCGTGGCGAGGGACGGACAGCATCTGCCGACTCGGAGATTAAGTCTCTTCAACAACGTCGACAGGAGTCGTTATGAAAGGCAAAGCCAATCACGCAATAATGGTGGGGTCCATTTTAATTGCCATTTGCGGTTCTCTGCTCGGCCAAGCTCCGGCAACCGGTGATGCCGCACCCGGGGCCGCGTCTGCTGTGGCGATGGCTCCGCCCCCCCCGCCCTCGGCGCCATCGGCAATCAAGCCAAACGATAGCGAGTATGTCATTGGCAATGACGATTTGCTGTCAATCAATGTCTGGAAAGAGGCGGAGGTTTCCCGCTCGCTTCCGGTACGATCGGACGGCAAAATCTCGCTTCCCATGGTGGGAGAGGTGCAGGCGGCGGGACAAACTCCTTTGCAACTTGAAGTGGAAATTGCAAACAAACTTCAAAGTTATATCACGGATCCCGTAGTCACTGTAATGGTTCAGGAAAGCAATAGTCAGAGGTATAACATCCTCGGACAGGTGGCAAAGCCGGGATCGTACTCGCTTGCACTCACGACGTCGGTCATTGACGCCATTGCCACCGCCGGCGGATTCCGGGATTTCGCCAAAAAGAAGGGCATTTACATCCTTCGCCGGACCTCGGCTGGCGGCGAGACCCGCATTCCCTTCAACTACACGGACGTTATCAAAGGCAAGAGACCCGAGCAAAACATCAGGCTGCAACCAAACGACACGGTCGTCGTGCCTTGAGGACTGTCCAATGCTAATCCGAGCCTGCCTGAGTCTTGTGCTGCTCGTAGCGCTACCCGCATGGGCTCAAGTTGAGCCGGCTGCAAGCGGAGGATCCCCAGCCGATGCCCCGCAAATGCAGACACCGCCTCCTGTCAGTGGTGAACCATTCCCGACCGTAACCGGCGCTGAAGCACGTTCAAATTACCTGAACCCTGGATTGACCGTCGAATCCTCATACTATGACAACCTGCTACCAGACTACGGGGCCCATCCGATTAGCACCATGGGCTACTCGATCGATCCCAGCATTGAGCTCGACAAAGGGACCCCGAGGCTGCATCAGATGTGGACATACAATGCGAGCTTTACCCTCTATCAGCACGCAAACTCACGAAGTGCGGCGGATCAGCATGCGTCTTTCGATCTCCGTTATCTCTTGAGCCCACACGTGTCGATCAGCGGAAGAGACACTTTTGAGAAAGGCTCTAACCTGTTCAACCAGCCCTCTTTGACTGGTCCGATATCCGGCTCGGCAACGTCTTCACCAGCGATCGATTTCGCGCCGTTCCAGGATCGGCTCAGCAATCAAGCAACCGCGGGATTGTCTTACCAGTTCAGTCCCTATGGCATGATCGGCGCCAGCGGGACGACTATGATTCTTCATTATCCCAATCGGGCCCAATCGGGTGGTCTCGCTGACTCGAATTCCCGCGGCGGTTCAGCTTTTTACAATCGCCAGTTGTCCAGCACGCAGTATGTTGGTGCGACCTATCAGTATTCGAACGAAGCGAACGCCATCGGCAAAACACAAATAACGACTCAGGTGAGCACGGTCAACTTCTTTTACTCGATTTACTTGAACCACGTGCTTAACTTGTCCATATCGGGAGGCCCACAACACTATGACGTTGCCCTTTCTCCCCTGCCATCGTCCGCAGCCTGGACGCCTGCCGTAACGGGAAGCATAGCCTGGCAAGGAGATCGAACGAATATTTCGGCCAGCTACTCTAGATCCGTTGCCGGCGGCGGGGGCCTGTTTGGAGCCTTCAACTCAAACACCGCAAATGCAAGTGTGCGCTGGCGATTTGCGCGTACCTGGACCGCTCAATCAACGGCAAGCTATAACCTTCGAAAGAATGTGGCTCCGTTGTTCTTCTCTTCGGAATCTGGAGGACGCTCAATTTCAGGAACTGCACAACTCGAGCACCCATTGAGCGAGCGCCTCAGAGCGAGCCTTTCATATCGGCGTCTCCACCAGAGTTACGGGGGGATCGCAGCAATAACCGGCGATCCTGACAGCGATCGTGTATCAATCTCCATCTCCTACCAATTCACTAGACCATTAGGAAGATAGTCATGGCCGACAATTCCGAGTTTTCCGAAGAGCAGGGTTCAGAACAGCCCGACATCCATCGTTACCTGGATGTGGTTCATCGCCGACATATGCATTTCCTGATTCCCCTGCTCCTAGGGTGGTTGGTTGTCTGGGGGGCTGGCTGGGTTTTGCCGTCACGCTATGAGTCGACCACGTTGATCCTGGTGGAGCAGCCCAGCATGCCGAGCAATTATGTCACGCCGAATGTCAGCGAAGACCTGCAGGACCGGTTGCAAAGCATCACGCAACAGATTCTTAGCCGTACACGCCTTCTTTCGATCATCGACAGGCTTCACCTCTATGGGGAGGGTCGTAATCAAAGTACGCAGGATGAAAAGGTCGACCTGATGCGCAAAGACATCGACATCGAACTCGTGCAACGCGAAGACAAGAAGGGGATTACCGGATTCACGATCACCTATAAAGGGAAGAATCCCCAGATTGCCCAGCAAGTCACTGGCGAACTGACCGATCTATTCATCGACGAGAACCTGAAAGCCCGCCAGCAACACTCTGAAGACACTACCAACTTTATGGAGAGCCAGTTGGCGAGCGCGAGTGCGAGCCTCGCGGAACAGGAAGCAAAGGTTCGAGACTACGAAGCAAAACATGAGGGCGACTTGCCTTCGCAGCAGGCGAGCAATCTCCAAATTCTCAGCGGGCTGCAGGCACAGCTCCAGAGCGAACAAGATGCTCTAGGCAACGCGAAACAGCAGGGCATCTATTATCAGGCGATGATTGGGCAATACCGGACTCTCAGCGGGAATTCCGGGACCGCCGATGGAGGTCCAGCAACTTTGCCGGCGATTGACCAACAGCTCGACGCGCTGAAATCTAAGCTGGCAAATCTTAGATCTCATTACACCGAACGTCATCCCGATATCAAAAGCCTGAAAGATGAAATAGCCAGAACTGAAAAAATGAGAGACCAGTTACTCGCGAGTCCAAAGAACAATGAACAAAGTGGCGCGCACACAAGTGAAGCGCCGGTCGCACGCGATTTGAGTAATCCTTCACAAAACCAGGCAATTCTGCAACTCGAGAGTCAGCAGCAAGCCAATAAGCTCGATGTTACGAATCGTGAGCAAGCGATCGTGAGCTTGAAAGCCAGGATAAATGAATACCAAGCGCGTTTGAACAACGGGCCCGCACGCGCGCAGGAACTGGCCGATCTGACTCGCGGCTACGATCAATCCAAGGCCAATTACGACGATCTGCTGAAGAAGAAAAATGAATCATCCATGGCCACAAACATGGAACGGATGCAGCAAGGTGAGCGGTTCACGATGCTTGATCCTCCCAGTCTGCCGACGAGGCCAACCTCCCCCAACCGCCTCAAATTGTGTGGAATCGGGTTGGGCATTGGCTTGGCGTTAGGTCTAATTGTTGTAGTTGGCTCTGAACTTATGGATGACCGAATGCACAATGAAAACGAAATCAAGGCCCTGCTTACGGTCGCGATCATATCTGAGATCCCGGAGATCGTGACCCCGTCGGATGAACAAGCCAACAAGAGAAGAATGGCGCTCGGATGGGCAATGGGTGCGCTAGTGTTCGCGACCATCTTAGCCGGTTCCGCCTTCACCTATCTTCGCAGTTAGGATTCGATTTCCAATGTACAAGACCTACTTCAAACTCACGCGCAACCCGTTCGACCTCACGCCCGATCCCGTCTGTTTTGTCCCCACCAAACGGCATAGCGAGGCGCTGGCGGCGCTCTATTATGGCGTTCGGCAGCATAAGGGATTCGTTGTGGTGACCGGAGAGGTGGGAACAGGTAAGACGTTGCTGCTACGTTGCTTGCTCGATCAGTTGGCTGAGAGCAAGGACGTTACTTGCGCGTACATTTTCAATGCTCGACTTTCTCCGACTGAGTTCTTGCAGTACATCCTCTCCGACTTTGGACTCCCTACGTCTGGTAAAAACAAATGTGACCTGCTCCTTGATCTGGGAAACTTTTTGGTTTCCAGGAGCAAGAGACACATGACTACCGTGCTCATCCTGGACGAAGCGCATCACTTGTCCGAGGACATACTCGAGGAGGTTCGTCTCCTGTCGAACCTGGAGACCACCGATGACAAGTTGTTGCAGATCGTATTGGCCGGGCAGCCGGAGCTTGACAAAAAACTAGACTCCGTCGGACTTAGGCAACTCAAACAAAGAATTGCAGTTCGCACGCAGCTCGGTCCTCTGGATTCGATGGAGACAAAAGGATATATCGAACGGCGGTTGCAGGTCGCTGGGGCAGGCTTTAACCCTAGCTCACTGTTTCCTGAGGCAACGATTGCGTCAGTGTATCGTCATTCCCAAGGCTTGCCTCGCTTGATAAACACAATATGCGAGAACGCCCTTCTTGTAGCGTATGCGAATGGGTTGTCAAATGTAACTCCCGATATCATAGGATCTGTAGCGAAGGAACTCCGCCTCGATGTGGTTTACGAGCCGCCTGCTGAAGGCACCAGGAAGCTCATCGAGCTTGATGTTCTGGAGTTCTTGAACGTCATGCTTGATGTCTATGCCACTTTGCGAAAGCCTAGCATGAGGGATCCTCGCGCGGGCGCACCTGTGGCAGTCGAAGTGGGGGAACGTGAGCCATATATTTGAAGGGTTACAAAAATCGGAGAGCTTGCGCTCTGGAAGCGATTTATCGGCGCCGACAGATGCGACTGAACTTCTGCGCCATATCGAGCGCAGAGCGGCGTCCAGGTGGGAGGCAAAGGTTCTCGCTGAGACATCCTCTCCAGTAATAGGTATAGGGCGCGACACGCCATTTGAACAGCGACCAGGACCGCTGAATGCAACTGCAGTGGAGGCTCCACCGTCAAGTGAGCGTTCTACAACTGACGGGGGCGAAGATGTCTTCGGTCAATTCCAGGCCTTGCAGATTTCCGTTACTCCTAAAAGCCGCTTGATGTGTGTTACGGACAATGAGAGCCCGGGGGCAGAAGCCTTCCGCTTGCTAGGGGTGCGATTGCGGGATCTCCGGCGGCGCCGGCCGCTGCGGACTGTGCTGATCACAAGCACGATCCCTCAAGAAGGAAAGAGCATGGTTTCAGCCAATTTGGCCTGTACCCTGGCCTTGAGAGCCCAAGAGAAGACCTTACTGGTAGAAGGGGACTTGCGGCGACCGTCTCTTTCGCAGCTGTTTGGAATCGAAAGAACTCCCGGCCTGAGTGAGTGTTTGCAGGGCGAGCGCCGTCTTATGAACAGCATCTATCGTCTGGAGGCCGCTGGCACATGGATCTTGCCTGCCGGCAGTTCTCTGGGCAATCCGCTCGAGCTCCTTCAATCAGGAAGATTGCCTGGACTGATGAATCAGTTGGCCTCATGGTTTGAATGGGTCATTATCGATTCTCCTCCAGTATTGCCTCTCGCCGATGCGAGCGTCTGGATGCGGTCTGTGGATGGAGTCCTTCTGGTCACTCGTCAAGGAACCACGGAGAAGCGCCAATTACAGAGAGGGCTCGAAGCAATCGAGCCTAAGAAGCTGATTGGCGCCTTGATGAACAGTTCTAAGAATCCGGCTCACAGTGAATATTATTACTACCGCAGGCCCGCGGTGTCAGACCCGAACGACAGTGCAGCAACGTAGTGACTTGAATCAATCGACTCAACTTCAATTTTCAGATACAGAATAAAGTTGACTTCCAGCTTCTATCAAAAGGTCTAAATCCATCTCCCTGATGAAAGTGTTCAGTCTCCGTTCCTTTGGGATTCCGGCACGCCGTGAATTCCGAATCACAGACGAAACGACAATTGTAGCGAATGCCGCAGGAGAAGTAAGTTATGACTCTGATGCCGGTAACATATGATTTGCAACACGCTGAACCTACGCTCGAGTCGGTCGCGGTCGGTACAAATCAGATACTCAACGAGCTTGCTTTCAAACGGATGATCGCAATCGAGCGCAAAAGGACGGAGCGAACCAATGAACCCTTTCTCCTTATCCTGTTAGAGGCCAGCCGTCATCAAGGGTCGGAGAAGACAGAGAGAGTTCTCGGCAGTGCGGCGTCCACTCTTTTGTCATCTTTCAGGGAAACCGACGTGATCGGCTGGCACAAAGACCGGACCGCGCTCGGCGTGGTATGCACCGGCCTTTTGATCAAGGACAATGCCCAAGACTCCGTCCCGGTCAGAATCCTAAATAGGGTGACCGCTACGCTGCGGAGGGCGCTGGTGTTCGACCAATTCAACCAGATCGCGATCTCGTACCATCTCTTCCCCGACGAGTGGGATCGCGACGATTCCGGCACCCCCAGCAATCGTGCGCTGTATCCCGACCTCACCAGTCCCGACAGCGGCAAACGGTTCGCTTTGGCAATGAAGCGAGTGGTAGATACCGTCGGGAGTGCATTGATATTGGCCCTTTGCGCGCCCTTGTTTTTGGCAATCGCGTTGGCAGTGAAAGCAACATCCAAAGGTCCCGTGTTCTTTAAACAGGAGCGGGTTGGACGCTACGGCCAGCGCTTTGCCTTCCTGAAATTTCGGTCAATGCTTGTCGGCAGTGACAACAGCGTTCACAAAGAGTTTGTAACAAAGTTTATTGCCGACGAGGCAGAGCGTCAACCCTTGAAAGGAAATGGCGAAAGCATTTACAAGCTTGTGGCGGACAACCGGGTCACCCGGGTGGGAAGGTTCTTGCGAAGAACGAGCTTGGATGAACTGCCTCAGTTGCTGAACGTTCTCAAGGGGGACATGTCGCTGATTGGTCCCCGACCCCCGATTCCGTACGAGTTAGCTGTCTATCAAACCTGGCACCGCCGCCGGGCATTGGAAGCGAAACCCGGCATCACCGGGTTGTGGCAAGTCACCGGCAGAAGTCGCGTCAAATTCGACGAAATGGTTCGACTGGACCTGCGCTACTCGGCGACGTGGTCCCCTTGGCTCGACCTCAAGATTCTTTTGCTGACTCCGCTTGCAGTGATAAAAGGCTCCGGTGCGTGTTGATTCGACGAGTAGCCTGTCTTTCAGCCTCGACAGATAGCGCGGGCTCTGCAATCTGGGTTGGGTCTGCCTGTTTCCCCACACCAGTTTCAAAATATTAAGACTATTGAACGTGGAGAGGACATGATGAACTTCGGCCTAATTGGTTACGGCTACTGGGGGCCGAACATTGCGAGAAACCTTATGAGCCTGAAAGGTGCTCATCTGAGTGTAATCTCCGACATTAGTCCAGTTGCGCAGAAGCGAGCGCACAATGCCTATCCAGGAATCAAGATAACTGCGGATCCTTCCGAATGGATTTCGTCAACTGAGATCGACGCCGTGGCGGTCGTTTCCCCGGTCTGGACGCACTTCGAGCTTGCAAAGACTGCGTTAGAGAATGGTAAACACGTATTTGTCGAGAAGCCGTTCACCAGCAATTCCGCGCAAGCAGAGGAACTGATCAATCTTGCACAGAAGAAGAATCTCAAGATCATGGTGGACCATACCTTTCTTTTCACCGCTGCGGTGAAAAAAATTTCTACTTTGCTCGCCGAAGGGACTCTGGGAAAGCTCTATTACTACGACTCCACTCGGGTCAATCTAGGGCTATTCCAACACGACGTCAACGTCCTCTGGGACCTTGCGCCGCACGATCTCTCCATCATGGATTACCTCATACAGTTAAGCCCCGAGGCAATCGTCGCGACCGGGCAAAGTCATCTTAATGGTTGCGAAGATGTTGCCTATATGACCCTCTATTTCCCTGAAAAGATCATCGCTCATATCAACGTCAACTGGCTCTCGCCGGTAAAGGTCAGGACGACGCTCATCGGCGGAGAGAAGAGAATGGTTGTTTGGAACGATCTCGAACCCGACGAAAAGCTGCGAATCTACGACAAGGGAGTAAAGCTCACCAGTCAAAAAGGCTTGTATGATCTCCTCGTAAGTTATCGCTCCGGCGATATGTGGGCCCCGCATCTGGAACAGGTCGAGGCCCTGCATCAGGAGTTGGCCTACTTCGTCGATTGCATTTCAACTGGCCACGAGCCATTTAACAACGGATGCGCGGGACTACGGGTGGTAAAGATGCTGGAAGCAGCCAGCGAATCGCTGAGCAAGCGAGGAGCCATGGTGTATCTATGAACGACTACCAGTGCATCTCAAGCGACGTCAGGCTCGGGAGAGATGTACGGCTCTCGAAGTTTATAAATCTGTATGGCTGTGAGATCGGGGACGAGACAAAGGTTGGAGCATTCGTAGAAATCCAGAAGAATGCCACGGTAGGGAAGTGCTGCAAGATTTCCAGTCACACCTTTATCTGTGAGGGCGTAGTCATCGAGGATAACGTCTTCATCGGGCACGGAGTCACTTTCGTTAACGACAAGTATCCTCGCGCCACCGCTGCAGACGGAACACTACAAACCGAAGCCGACTGGAAGGTGGAACGGACGGTCATAAAGAAGGGTGCATCGATCGGTTCCGGCTCCACGATTCTCTGTAACACCAGCATTGGCGAAAACGCGATCGTGGGCGCTGGCAGCGTCGTCACCAGGGATGTGCCCCCAAATGCGATCGTCGCCGGAAATCCGGCCAAGGTTTTGCGTCACATCGAAGAACCAAAGAAGGGGCATGATGGGCATTTCTAGCATTGTTCCTAACAGTATTCCTTTTCTTGACTTGGTTACCCCGCACGTAGAACTCGAACAGGAACTAACCGACGTCTTTCGTCGCGTCTTGCACACAGCTGGCTTCGTTGGCGGCCTCATGGTTGAAGAGTTCGAAACTGCCTTCGCAGCCTTCTGCGATGTCAGACATTCGGTTGCCGTCAGTAGCGGAACGGATGCATTGCGGTTCGCACTCATGGCCTCCGGAGTCCAGGCAGGCGACGTGGTTCTGACCGTGCCCAATACGTTTATTGCCACCACAGAAGCTATCTCCCAGGCCGGCGCCACGCCGGAATTCGTAGACATCGACCAGCACACGTACAACATGTCGGTCGAAAAGCTCTGGCAGTACCTGGAAAGGCAATGCACTCGAGACAAAGCAGGGAAACTGATCAGCCTCCGCAACGGTCGGCCCGTAACTGCGGTCGTGCCAGTCCACCTCTACGGTCAAATGGCCGACATGGATCCAATTCTCGACTTGGCCAGCCAGTACGGCCTCACCGTGGTTGAGGATGCATGTCAGGCGCACGGTGCTGAGTACTTCTCAAAAGAGATCAATCGCGGGATGAAAGCCGGATCCATGGGGCGAGCGGCCGCGTTTAGCTTCTACCCAGGGAAAAACCTCGGGGCTTGTGGCGAAGGCGGAGCCGTCACCACGAATGACGCCGACCTGGCCGGCAAAATAAAAATGCTTCGCGATCACGGCCAGGTGAAAAAATACTTCCACGATGTAGAAGGCTACAACGGGCGTCTGGACGCGCTCCAGGCCGGATTCCTTCATGCGAAGCTGCCCCACCTGGCAGAGTGGAACGCGCGGCGCCGCGTCCTGGCGGCTGAATACAACCGCCTATTGGCGAGCGATGGAGCAATATCTGTTCCCCATGAGCCCTCCTGGTCTCGTGCCGTGTATCACCTATATGTGATCCGCACCAAAGACCGGGATGACATGATGAATCATCTAAAGAACGCGGGCATCGGCACCGGACTCCACTACCCCGTTCCCTTGCATCTGCAGAAAGCCTATGCATCGCTGAAGTACAGCAAAGGAGACTTTCCCGTGGCAGAAAGCGCTGCCAGCGAAATCATTTCCCTGCCAATGTTCCCGTCGCTCACATCCGAGCAGCAGCAGAGAATCGTCGAGCAGGTCCGAGCCTTCTCTTCGCGCGCTGAGGCGCCACTCACAACAACCGCGGTTTGATCCGGACATCCGGGTAGAGGTTTCTAAAGATGAGCATTTCTGCTGCGCCGCTCCGCGCGAAGCAACCAGAATCCACCCGCCATGAGGGGCATTTTCAATCGCTCTTTAGGGGTGGTCTGAGCCTCGGCGGCGGGCAGCTCATCGTACAGCTTTGTTCGTTTGTCAGGAACCTGATTGTCGCCAGGATGATTAGCGTGCAGGATTACGGCATCGCGGCTGCGTTTGCAATGACGTTTTCCCTGCTCGAACTGATCAGCAGCCTGGCGCTCGACAAGCTTCTGATTCAGTCCCGGGACGGCGACGAACCCGGTTTGCAGCGGACAGCGCAGTTTATCCAGGCAATGCGGGGCCTTTCCAACGGCGCAGTCCTGTTCCTTCTTGGGGGACTTGCCGCCCGGCTATTTGGAATCCCGCAGGCCGCCTGGAGCTTTCGAGCCCTGGCGCTGCTTCCAATCTTGCGCGGCTTTTCGCACTTCGATCCGGTCCGCATGCAACGCGGCCTTCGATTTGGCCCTTCAATTTCCGTTGATATAGGCTCGAATCTTCTCGTGACCCTGCTGGCCTGGCCGATCGTCCTCTGGCTCAAAGACTACCGCGCCATGCTGGTGATCCTGATCCTACAGTCGGTGGCAACTCTGATCGGCTCGTTCGTGGTCGCGGAAAGGCGCTATGGCTGGGCATTCGATCGGGCCTATGCGCAGCGCATCTTCACCTTCAGTTGGCCGCTGCTCATCAACGGAGTGCTTCTCTTCGTGATCCTTGAAGGCGACCGATTTGTTATCGCTTCAAGCCGGCAGGTCTTTTCGGGGGCGCGCTACACACTTGCCGATCTCGGGCAGTACTCGCTTGCATTCTCGCTTGTCATGGCGCCGGCCATGTTCGTCAGCAACATTTGCGGTACTCTCTTCTTTCCGCATCTTTCCCGGTTTCAGGATGTACCGGCGCAGTTCCAGCGCGGCTATCAGCGCATCTACTCTGTCCTCTGCCTGTTCGCGGTACTCATCGTCATTCCCTTCATGCTTGCCGGGCCCAAGGTCATCGTCTGGATCTATGGCGCCAAGTACGCCGCCTCCGGGGTTGTCGTTGGCTGGATTGCCGCCATGTGGGGACTACGGGTTACTCGCATCGCTCCGACAACTGCCGCGCTGGCGCACGCCGACACCAAGGCATCGATGACGTCGAACCTTATCCGCTGCCTTTCGCTCGTCGGATGCCTCTTTGCGGCGGCTATGGGCAAGGGTGTGGTCTGGATCGCCATCAGCGGCCTGGGCGGCGAACTGCTGGCACTTGCCTGGATCATGGTTCGCGTCCGCAATCGCCTCCGGCTGCCAATTCGCACGTCGTTCCCACCGCTCGCCGTTACCGGCCTGGGAGTCCTGGCCGCGGCGGCACTTGTGTATCTTGGCTTGCCGCAGGCTGTTGCGCCTCTGACCATCGGATCGGCCGTGGCCGCCACGGCTGGCACTGCCCTCCTCCTCGCCGCTATTGTTCCCAGCCTGCGCGGCGACCTGCGCTCCGTGGTGGCCTCGGCGCGGCAAGCGCTCAGCCCGACACTTCGGCCATGGGAGCTTTGAGCAGCGCCGGGTGAACGATATCGGAGTGTTTGAATATGAGCCTTCCGTTCGCAGACGTAGTGAAGTTCAGGCGTGAGTTTCACGGCTTGAAGACGATAACGACGGGTCATGATCTCATCGGCCGAAAAGGGGCTTTGGCTCCAATCATTGGAGTGCCGCTCGAAACATTGTCGAAGCGGAAGAACTTCCGCCTCTTAGACATTGGGGCTTATGACCGGGCTTTGGGCGAAGCTATAAAGCGGCATGGGATTCAATTTGAGTACAGGAGTGTTGACCCAGATCGATCATTCGACCACGACTTTAATGAGATTGAAGACGCCGACGACGGGTATGATGTGGTCGCCGCATTTGAACTGATTGAGCATTTGAAATACGACGACGTGGTTCAACTGCTGCATCACGCCTACCGGAGGCTCCTCCCCGGCGGATTGCTTTTTCTCTCGACTCCCCACCCCTACCACCCCACTCGATTCGTTTCCGACGCGAGCCACGTTCAGCATTGGCCACCGCACGACCTTTACGCCGTGCTAAGACATATCGGGTTTGAGTCCAACGACGTGCAGCTCTACGGAGTGGTCTATCGTGGACGACCGGGCGCACGCGCGATCGTGGAATCAATCCGGTGCTTTATCTGGCGTTGCATCGGACTTGAGTTTCGCGGCGGGATTCTTGCAGTCGCTAAGAAAAGCGTGCCGAGCTGAGCTACGCAGTGCCGTGAAAGGAGAGTAAGTTGGCACAGGTCGCAAAACAAGCTCTGCCCATGTCACTCATCGTGGCGGTCAACGATGATGAAGTCCTCCGTGATAACTTGCTCGCGTCCGCCTCGGGTGAATCTGGCGTCGAGATTCTGCTCCAGCGAAGGTTCCCGTCCGCGGGGGCTGCTTACGAAGCAGGCAGAGCGAAGGCGCAGAACGACATCCTGATTTTCTGCCACCAGGATGTCTATTTCCCACCTGGGTGGTTTAGTCGGTTCGCGGATACCGTTGCAGATCTCGAAAACCGCGATCCCAACTGGGGCGTGTTGGGAGTATTCGGTATTTCGACTTCCAAGGAGCCCAGGGGGCACGTTTACTCGTCGGGCCTAATGGGTATCTTGGGCGGGGACTTCCAACATCCGATCGAGGCCTCGACACTCGATGAGTTAGTCCTGATTGTGCGCAAGTCCTCAATGCTTGACTTTGACAGGAGATTGCCAGGTTTCCATCTTTACGGAACGGACATCTGCCTGCAGGCCTCGCAGCGGGGAATGACAAACTACATCATCCCCGCGTTCTGCATCCATAACAGTAACGGCATCAAAATGCTGCCGGTAGCATTCTGGCGAACCTACTTCTATATGCAGCGAAAGTGGTGGAACCACCTTCCTGTCACCACCCCTTGCGTTCAGATCACAAAAACGGGCCTTCCGCTGATCGCTTCCCTTAGAACCGCGGCGTCACGCATCTTGAAGAGAGATGCCATTGGCAAGCGGCGCAAAGAGCCGGCATCTCTCTACGAAGATCTAAAAACAAAGACTTTTGTGGGGACCAGATAACATTTGAAGGCACATACAGAAGAATCAGACCACGGAGAAGAGTCGTAACCGAATGAGAGGCAGGATACATGTCTAAACTGCGCAGTTTAGCGCCAGTCGCTATAAAAAAGATCACCTGGAACTGGAAACACAGATCGACCCTTATCGACCCTGCGTTGTGCCCGCTCGGCCTCCTGAATTATCTCTGTACGTTGGAGTCGAATTCGCGACTTCTCGATCTGGGGTGCGGCGCCGGAAATCTTCGAGCGGCCCTTAGGTTGCGCGGCTGGAACGGCCGCTACGTTGGCGTTGACGTCTCAAGGAAAGTTATTGAGGATGTAGCCGCAACATGTAACGATATCAATGCCGAATGGCACATTAGCGCTATCGAGAACTTCCCGACTTTCGGCACACTGTTCGATACGATTTGCTTTTGCGAGTCCATTTGCTATGTCAAAGTCGGTTCGGTTTCCTCCTTGCTAGGCCGGTGTCGCGAATCTCTCGTATCTGGCGGGCGGATCGTCGTCCGTATTTGTGACGCGAATCGGCACCGCGAATACGTCTCGCTCTTGAACGAATTAGGATTTAAGGCCGACCCACCGATCTATGTTCTGGATACCTAGCACGTGCTGCAAGTCCGGAATCGTCGCATCGGTGTTCATCAGTACTAGCATGGAGATGTGAAGGAATTGGCACCGTTTCGCTTTGATAGGGCTATCAGCGTCGGCCTCGTCCAGCCTCTGCTTATCCTGTTCAGGCAGCAGCCCAGGTCCATCCCCATCCTGATGTATCACAGCGTCGCCGATGTCGTGGACATCGCGCCGCACCCTTACTATCGAACTGCTACGTCGCCAGCGGCATTTCAAGCGCAAATGAAGTTTCTCCACGAGAACGGTTACGTCGCATGCACGCCGGCGGATGCTGTTGCACAGCTACAATCCGGCGAGGTCAACGGCAAGCAGGTTTCCATCACTTTCGACGATGGCTACCGGGATTTTATCGAATGCGCGCAGCCTGTCCTTGAGCGCTTCGGCTTTACCGCAACGGTCTACCTGCCGACTGCTTTCATCGGCGACGAGCGAAGGTTCTTTAAAGGACGGCCGTGCCTGACCTGGCCCGAGGTGCGGCAGTTGCAGCAGCGCGGCGTCTCTTTCGGTTCGCACACAGCCACCCATCCACAGTTACGCGAGATCCCAGCGGGGACCATCCGCGCGGAGCTTGTTGACTCGAAGAAGGCCATTGAAGACCAGACCGGGCGGTCAGTCACATCCTTTGCTTACCCTTATGCCTTTCCCGAGACCGATCGCAGTTTCAAAGCAACCCTTCGCGAGCTTCTTGTTCAGGCCGGATACACCAGCGGCGTCTGCACCACCGTGGCCTGCGCCACAGCCGCCTCCGATCCACTTTTTCTCCCTCGCCTGCCCGTCAACAACGATGACGACCAGGCGCTACTGAGAGCTAAACTCCGTGGCGCGTATGACTGGCTGGGTAGCATCCAGAAAGTCATCAAGTCGGCAAAAAGGACTCTCGAGTGACGGCCAGGCCAAGCAACACTAAGATGCCTACGATTGAGGTGGTCTAATGAAGGTTGCGCGTTATCTCTGCCTGATTCCTCTCATTTTCGCTCTTCCTCTTTACGCAGCTACGACCTACGTTTCACAGTCAGGCGGTTCAGTGAGTTGCGGCGCAGATGGAACGCAAAGCACGACCGCGGCAGCTTCTGTATCGTGGGCGGCGGGGAACACCTATAAACTATGTGGGACTATTACCTCAGCGCTGTTGGTAGGTGCAAGTGGTTCGTCCGGTTCGGTAATCACAATCTCCTTCGAGAACGGGGCAAATATCAGCTTGCCATATTGTCCCGGTACGGGTTGCATCAACTTGGGTGGCAACAGCTTCATTACCATCAATGGCAATAATGTTGGTTCTGTAGGCTCCACGAACAACGGCTCAGCCTCTCTTGGCTATGCAAACCAGCGGAATGGGTACGGAATTTACGGCAGCGGCGGCAATACCAACATCCTTGTCGAGAACCTGGCCATCGGTCCTATTTACGTGCACGACAACGCGGGCAACGACACGAGCGGAGAGTCCAATGCGGAAGTGTATGTAGCGAATGATGCGCGTAACGCCTCGATCACGATTGACCACGATACGTTGCACGATTCTGATTTTGGCCTTCAGATCAATGCCAGCAATCTTACCGTCTCGAACAACAATACCTATAACAACAACTGGATGATGTTGCTTGGGTGCGCTACGACTTCCTGCTCAAACATATATGTGTTCGGCAATCAGGCGAGTGGATTCAACGTATGGGACACAACCACCGGGTACTTTCACCACAACTTCATCCATGCTTACGGCGACTCCACCGGTACCGTCACCAACATCTACGCCTACAACAACTTCATCATCGCCGATGGTATAAGTGCAAGCAGTTGGGTCATCCGTGCAGAACTGTCTATCACGCTTAACAACCTCTATATTTTCAATAATCTTGTCAAAGCCGTTCATCCTGCGGTCGGTGGGATTGATTTAATCTCTCCCGGCAATAACCTCGGGGTCTTTAACAATACCTTGATCGGAGCTTACCCTATAGGTCCTGACATTCGAGGCGCGTGCATAATAGCCACCACGGGAGTCACAGGATTTGTTGCTAAGAATAATATTGTCTCAACTTGCGGCGGGTCTCAAATGAACTTTTTCACCCCCGTGCCGGTGTTGCCCGCTGTCGATTACAACGTATATACGGCGGTCAATCCTGAATCACCGTATCCTTGGGGCTATGACGGGGCCGGAGCACTCACACTGTCTGCGTGGCAGACAGCCAATGGTGGCAAATGCCCCAACGGCGGTGGCTTTGACTGTCACGGCACCTATACGGCATCTGCCAGCGCTGTTCTGGATAATTCGACCGGAGCGATTGTAAAGAACGGCCCGGCGAGGGGACGGGGAACTAACCTCTATACCGTTTGCGGCGGTCAACCGAACCCTGGCCTTGGCGCACTTTGCTTTGACGCGGCGGGCAAGCCGAGACCAGCGAGTGGCGCCTGGGATGCAGGCGCGTACCAGACTCCCGCTCCGTCGCCGCCCACGAATCTTCATGGCGTTGTACAGTAGTCGCGCCTCCCAGGCAAACTCATTACCGCGATACCTTACAGATGAAAGGTTATACGGGCAGGTGATGGCATCGACACCCTCCGCAACTCGGTTCTATCGGCCCGAACTCGATGTGGTTCGCTTTCTAGCTTTCGCCCTTGTGTTCCTCCATCACACCCTTCCGCCCGCTTCTAACCCGAACATCGTCCACATCCTGAAAGACTTCGCGCCCTACCTTGATGTATTGACCGAAGCCTGTGGCTTCGGCCTCAGCCTGTTTTTCACTCTTAGCGCCTTCCTCATCTGCGAACTCTTGCTTCGCGAACGAGCGGCTGCGGGTACGGTCCATGTAAGGCAGTTCTATACCCGCCGAATCCTTCGAATATGGCCCCTTTATTATCTCGGCTTGGCCATGGGCCTAGTGTGGGCCTATCTTCCAGGCCATGACCACAATGGTGCTTTTCAGATGGGCTGGTTTGCCATCTTCTTGGGAGCTTGGCATGCCGCTCTGCGCATCGGACCTGCCCCGGCAAATCCATTCAACTCCCTATGGAGTATTTCCGTTGAGGAGCAGTTCTACGCGTTTGCCCCTTGGATCACGAAGTACTTCAGCCGCAAGTTTATCTATGCCTTTTGCTTCGCGCTTGTTTTTGTTACAAACTCTTGCCTCTATTATTCGGGCAGAACACAAGTCCCAAATGATAAGATCTGGTACAACTCTCTGGTCCAATTTGAGTGTTTTGCAGGCGGCATGTTGCTATGCCTCATCCTCCGCGGTCGACTTCCAACGATTGCAATGCCGTTAAGAGTGACTCTCCTTGCAGGTTGCGGTTGTTGTTGGTTCTTGGCAAGCGGGCTTCATACGCAATTTCAGTACCCATTCACGAATCCAGGCGCCTGGGCGCTGATTGGTGAATACGCGCTCGGTCTGTCAGGCTGTCTCCTGATTCTGGTTGCATTCCTGGGATTGGACGCTGGTTTGTGGCCGAGATGGGTCATCTATTTAGGACGCATTTCATTTGGCCTTTATGTATACCATGAACTGGCACTTGATATCATAAGCGCGTCACTCCCGCACGCGGCCTCACTTACTAGTGCTCTTGCATCCGTGAAGCTATCTCTGGCGATTGGGTTGAACATTGCGATGGCAGCACTTTCTTATCGCTATCTTGAGGCCCCCTTCCTGAGGATGAAGAAACGACAATCGATCATACAGAGCACTCTATGATGGCAGTGGTGTTTCAATCTGACCTCCATCCGGTCATGCCCGCATACGGGGGCGGCACGCCTTCGAGCCTGATCCACCCTGTGGTTCTGGTTGCGCTTGGCGTTCTCTTCTTTCTGATCTTCGTGCTGCCGAAGCGCCTCGCGATCATCCCGATAACACTGGGAATCCTGCTGATTCCAAGTATTCAGAACCTGAATATCGGCGGGGCGCACTTCTTCGCATTTCGACTGATTATCCTGGTAGGCCTGCTGCGCGTATTAACATTCCGGCCGGCCGGGGAACCATTGCTTGCCGGCGGTTTTCTCCTGATCGACAAGGTGTTCCTGGTTTGGGTGGTTATCGAGGCAGTCTGCGAAGTTCTTCGCTTTGGAACCGGCGGCGCAGCCGTGAACGCAGGCGCGGCACTTCTCGATTCGGCCGGAGGATACATTCTGTTCCGCTCGCTCCTGCGTACCCTGCCAGATATCCGACGGTATATCACTCTTCTGGCAGTTGTCGCGGTGGTCGCATCGATTGTGATGTTGATTGAAGCCAAAACCGGGCATAACATCGTAGGCCTGCTGGGCGGAATCGCCGATGTGAGTGTGGTGCGAAATGGAAGAATTCGCGCACAGGGTGTCTTCCAGAACTCCATCCTTGCCGGGACGTTTGGGGCTTCGTGCTTTCCGCTCTTTCTTGCGCTTTGGATGACGGGCAAGGACAAAGTGATGGCTGGAGTTGGGGCGGTTGCCGCAGTTGTCATCGTGTTGGCCTCGGCAAGCAGCACTCCCGTTGGGTCGTTTCTAGGCTGCATAGCGGCGATTGCGTTTTGGCCTCTCCGCAAACGCATGAAGACAGTGCGATGGTCTCTGCTAGGGCTCTTTATCGCCCTGGCGATCGTCATGAAGGCGCCAGTTTGGTACGTGCTGGCTCACTTTGACTTCGTCGGGGGATCCGGCGGCTACGACAGGGCCAACCTGCTGGACAATTGCTGGCAGCACATCGGGGAATGGTGGCTGATCGGTACCGGCAACACTTGGGCCTGGGGCTATGACATGTACGACACGTGCGATGAGTTTGTTGCCGCGGCGATCAACGGCGGCGTGCTTGGCCTATCCCTCTTCATCGCGATCATCTCGATAAGTTTTCGAACCATTGGCCAGGCACGAAAGTTAGTGCAGGGCTCCCCGAAAAAAGAGTGGTTCTGCTGGCTCATCGGTGTCTCCCTGGTGACCCACTTATTTAATTTTCTGGGCGTGGCCTACTACGACCAATCGCAATTCGTCCTGCTGGCACTTTTCGCCCTCGTACCTGTGTTATCGCTCTCCATGGCCAAAACAAGAGACAGCGTCGAATTGGATAGACCAACTCCCACCGTCGGCGAATTGATCGAAGTGAGCTAACAAAGTGTCTTACATAATCATAACGGCAGCCCGAAACGAAGACGCTTTCATCGGGAGTGTCATCGAGTCCGTTCTCTCGCAGACGGTACACCCGCTGGCGTGGGTGATTGTGAGTGACGCCTCCACGGATGGAACCGACGACATTGTGAAGAGGTATGCGGACGGGTGCTCCTGGATTCGCTATCTTCGCAGAGATGTCCGGTCTGAGCGCAACTTTGCGAACAAGATTCATGCGTTCGATCTGGCCTACCAGCAAGTGAAGGGAGTGCCGTTCGAGTTTATTGGCAATCTCGATGCGGATATTGTGGTGGCACCAACGTATTATGAGGGCCTCCTTGGTCGATTTGTTAGAGATCGAAAGCTTGGCTTAGCAAGTGGATTTATCGACCAACTCCAGTGCGGGGAAGTCATTCTCGCAGGCTTCAGACCGCCTGAATCTGTTCCGCATGGCGCTCAGTTGGTACGGCGAACGTGCTTTGAACAAATCGGGGGGTACTTGCCGCTGGAGGATGGCGGAGAGGACTGGTGCGCTCAGGTGAGCGCCAGAATGCTGGGCTGGAACGCGAGTTCCTTTCCGGAGATTCGAGCCACTGAGCTCAGAGACGCGGCAGGCGAAGGCCCGGTTCTTGCCAGGCGGATAAAGGAGGGCAGGATGGACTATTCCATGGGGTGCTTGCCTGCCTTCGAATTAATTAAGTGCATGCGCCGCGTCAGAGAGCGCCCTTTTGTCGTCGGCGCAATGACGCGACTGTCAAGTTATTGTTTGCAGAGTATTCGGCGGCCTCCGCGCCTCGTCCCGCGAGAGGTTATCCAATCTCTCAGAAAAGAGCAGAGGAAGCGATTATGGGGAGCGTTCTCACGCTATCTGGCCTTTTCGAGGCCTGATGACCGCATAATACGAAAATATTGACGTTTTTCTATCGGTCGACAATCTTACCCCGAAAGCGAGAGCAACATGCACGGCGAGCTTATATCTATTGTCTACGTGAACTGGAATTCCGCCGACTACCTCAAAGCGTCTGTTGAGTCAGTGTTTACGGGTGACAGCCAACCCAATGCGGAGATTATTGTTGTCGACAATGCTTCTACGCAGGATGAAGTCGAAGGAATCGCCGCGCTTGATCCGAGGATTCGAGTGTTCACCGAGCGTAAGAATCTCGGTTTCGCTGGCGCCAACAATCTTGGGGCGAGTCGAGCGCACGGGGAGATTCTCCTGTTTCTAAATCCGGACACCAAAGTCTCGGCTGGCGCAATTGACCAGATGGCTCGCAACTTGGAGGGGCTGCCGGACGCAGGGGCTTTAGGAGCCAGGCTGCTGAATGCCGATGGCTCCGTTCAGTTGAGCGCAATTCAGGCGCTGCCAACGATCCTGAACCAGGCCTTCGATTCCGATGCGATGATGCGGCGCTGGCCGCACTGCCCTCTCTGGAAGCTAGGCCCGCTTTTTCAGCCTGCACGGGGCCCGGTTCCAGTGGATATCGTTTCCGGAGCCTGTATGATGATGCGAAAGAGCGTCTTCGACCGTGTGGGAGGCTTCAGCGAAGAGTACTTCATGTATGCAGAGGACTTCGACCTCTGCTACAAAGTGGCCGAAGCCGGACTGCGCAACTACTACTGCGGCGATGCAACCGTTATTCACTACGGCGGAGGGAGCAGCGGTCGCCAAAGCGCGAGCCAGTGGGCGACGCGGATGAACTTCCGCGCCCTGGTTCTCTTCCTGCGGAAGACACGTGGCGCTACGTATGCACTTGTGTATCGTATGACGATGTGTGCAGTAGCGTTTTGCCGCCTTGCAGTCCTAGGGGTCGCTCGACTGGTGATCTGGCGCGACCCAGGCCGCACTTCTCTACGTTGGTCATTGTCGAAATGGACCACAATCCTCGGCGCCTCTCTGAGGCTTCCGCGCATAGCCGAGCGGCTGTGAGAACTACAAAAGGCAGAACTGAATTGGTTGGATGGCGAGACCCTACATGTGGGTAAGCCCCTACACTGTTGCGTGTGCGATCGTTGGTAGAAAGCAAGAGCAACTAGCGCCGGATTTGGACCTGCGTATTGATGTCCCCTCCGGCTCGGAGCAATTCGACGGAGTCGACGTCCAGTGAATCGAGAGCGTGTCAAGGTTTGCATTCTTGGAGCGAGTTTCCGATGCGGAGGCAGCATCGGTGCGCTCACGGGCGGCATTATCCGCAGTATTCTGTCGTGGAGTCCGGACGCAGAAATTACGCTTCTGGATTACGGAGACGAAGAAGACAGCGTACTCCACCAGCATGAAGGCAGGACCGTCTCCATCAGCATTGCCAATATAAGGTTTTCGAAGAAGTTTTACCTAAAGAACAACATTGCACTTCTCCTCGTGAAAGCGCTCCTTCTTCGTGTTCTTCCGACACACACCCGTGCAAAGGTAATAGAGCGGAACCCAGCATTGCGCAGCATTCACGAGGCCCAAATTGTCGGTTCCATCGCTGGTGGTGATAGTTTTAGCGACATCTATGGCATTTCTAGATTTCTGTACCTAGGTCTTCCGCAACTTCTTGTTCTCATAATGGGCAAACCCCTCGTCCAACTTCCTCAGACATATGGCCCTTTCAAGGATCGAATTGTTCGCGGGATCGCCCGCCATATTCTCAAGCGATCAGCGCTCGTCTACTCGCGAGAAATCAATGGCTTTCGTCATGTCGAAAGTCTTGGTCTCAAGACAAGCACCGCCAAGTGGGGTTTTTGTTACGATCTCGGATGCGTGCTTGAACCCGCCTCCCTCGGGGATCTTGATTTTCCCGAGTTAACCGGCGGAGCGCAGAATTCGGACTTCCTGGCGGGTGTGAATGTCAGCGGGTTGCTGGCCATGGGCGGTTACAGCCGCAAGAATATGTTTAGTCTGCGCGCAGATTATGTTGCGCTAATCGAAGAGCTTATTACGTACTTGATCGAGACAAAAGATGGTTCCGTGCTCTTGATCCCACATGTGTTTGGCGATCACGGCGAGGGCGATTCGAAAGCGTGTCGAGGAGCCTATGAAAGGTTGCACTCCGCCTTTCCGGGCCGCCTAGCTATTCTCGAGCGTAAATGCAACTCGAACGAGTTGAAGTCGATCATCGGGAGATGCGATCTGTTCCTTGGATCGCGAATGCATGCGTGCATCGCCGCAGTATCACAATGCGTACCGACGGTGTCTCTTTCTTACAGCGAAAAGTTCGCAGGGGTCATGGGGACATTGGGCGTGGAGTCGCTAGTCGCTGATTTGAGAACAATGGATGAGCGCCAGGTTCTCGAAGTAGCGCGGTACGCCGTGGAGCAGCGCCGCGACCTACGGGCGCAGCTAGAGAAGCGAATCCCCGATGTCTATGCAAAGGCGCTCGAAATATTTAGAGAAATATCGTCTTCGGGTGCAGTTGGGTAAGTGCGGCGGATTAGCCGGCTTGACGGCTGCAGTGGCTAAGAACGCGCAGATCGGTGTTCAGTCTGCGACCATCGGTTGAGGGTCACGCCCAAAGAACAATTGGCGATCCTGCACCTGTTATGAGTAAAGACATACCGTAAGCGTCAACACGGTCCGTTGTTGACGCTTACTAGAGACACTTAGCGGAAGGATATGATTCATGAGAGTCTGTATGCTGGCCTACACCTTCTACGAGAAGGATAACCGGGTGCGCCGTTACGCCGAGGCACTCGTTAAGCGGGGAGACCAGGTCGACGCGATCGCATTGGCCCGAGAGGGGCAGCCTTCCTTCCAGCTGATCAAGGGAGTGCGCGTTTTCCAGATACAGAAGCGCACGATCGATGAAACAGGCCCGGTCAGCTACCTGATAAAGCTACTGTCATTCTTCTTTCGATCTGCGTGGTTTTTGACGGTAAGTCATCTGCGCGAACCCTACGACATCATCCACGTGCACTCGGTTCCCGACTTCGAAGTTTTTGCAACCCTCATTCCTCGTCTGATGGGGGCGCGTGTGATTCTCGACATTCACGATATTGTGCCGGAGTTCTATGGAAGCAAATTCAAGGTCGGGGAGCGCTCGCTGATATTTCGAATGCTAGTTCTTCTTGAAAGGCTTTCGATAGCCTATTCCAACCACGTGATAATCTCAAACCATCTTTGGTATGAAAAACTTGTCAAGCGCTCGGTCCGTCCAGAAAAATGCACTGCAATCATCAATTACCCCGATCTGTCAATATTCTCGCGCCGCCCACGTCCGACCCCTCCTAATGGCGACTTTGTCATGTGCTACCCGGGGGGGATCACTTGGCACCAGGGACTCGACATAGCAATTCAGGCCGTGTCTCTCCTGCGGGATCGAGTACCTCATCTGAAGTTCCTAATTGTCGGGGATGGACCAGATCGTGAAAAGCTCAAAGGCATGATACTGCGGGAACACTTGGAAGACCGCGTCTCCATCAGCGGATTCGTTCCCTTGGAACGGGTGGCGGAAATAGTAGCGAGCAGCGATTTGGGTGTGGTTCCAAAGCGAAAGGATTCCTTTGGCAATGAAGCGTTCAGCACAAAGATCATGGAATTCATGGCCATGAATGTGCCGGTCGTTGCTTCGAGGACCCTCATTGACGAACACTATTTCACCGAAGAGATGGTACAGTTTTTCGATTCCGGCAACGCGGAAGACCTTGCGGACAGAATTCTCTACCTGATACAAAATCCCGGTCACCGCAGCGCTTTGTGCGAATTTAGTTCGGAATTCATTGCTCAGAATAATTGGGAATTGAAGAAACAGGAATACCTGACCCTCATAGATAGTCTCACACTGCGTTCTCACAATCGACCCAGCCTGCGGGGATTGCTGCACTGGTCGAAGGGCTGACACTCGGTCGAGACGGATGCTCGGAATTGTAATTTCGAATTGGGATTCCACAACAGACGCTCAACAGCAAGAGCGTCCTATGTATTCCTTCGATCGCTCAAGCTTCTATGCCCATTTACACACTAGATCCGGTGCTTGACGCCCGTTGGCGCGATCTAGTGGCCTACCATCCAGGCGCGTCCTCTTTTCACCAGGTAGGCTGGTTGAAGGCTTTGGCAAATACCTACAGCTATCGTCCATTGGTGCTAACGAGTTCACAACCCGGTAAGCAGTTGTCAAACGGGATTGCCTTCTGCGCGGTCAATAGCTGGATAACTGGGACCAGGCTGGTTTCACTGCCCTTCGCGGACCATGCCGAACCTTTGCTTACTGATATCGACGGCCCCTCCGAATTCACGGAATGGATGCAGAGGGAGTGCGTTCGGCAGCACTGGAAGTACGTCGAGCTTCGGCCACTTTTCAGTAAGATTCAATCGGGTTCCTCTTTGGCAGCCAGCCGGTCCTTCTGGCTTCACACTCTGGATTTGGAGCCTTCCATCGAAAAGTTATTCTCCCGGTTACACAAGAACTGCCTGCAACGGCGCATCAAGCGAGCAGAGCACGAACACCTCTCCTACGAGAAGGGCACCAGCCAGGACCTTCTCAACGACTTCTACCGACTTCAAATGATTACCCGGAGGCGCCATCAGCTTCTCCCGCAACCTCGCGCCTGGTTCCGGAACCTGGTTGACTGCATGGGTCCCAATGTGGAGATCCGGTTAGCCCGCAAAGATGGCGTTCCGATCGCGGCGATCCTTGCGCTGTATCATCGCCGAACCGTAATGTATAAATACGGATGTTCTGACGAGAGGTTCCATCATCTCGCCGGGATGCCGTTCCTGTTTTGGAGGCTAATCGAAGAGAGCAAGATGGCAGGTGCAGAGCAACTCGACCTTGGCCGTACTGACCTCGATAACGCAGGCTTGGTAGAGTTTAAGGATCGGTTCGGTGCTGCACGCAAGCAGATCACTTATCTTCGCTATTCCAACACTGCTAAGAAGAAGAGCCCGGTAGAGTCGTACCTGCCTGCGACACGGCGCTTGTTCTCGGTATTACCTGACGCACTCTCGTCCACCATAGGCCGACTGCTGTACCGCCACGTCGGATAGTGTCCGATGATCACGAATGTGCTAGAGCCGAAACGGCAAGCAGCATCGCAAAATCCCCATTGGCCGAGTCAAATCAACCGATGTATCAAGCCTTCGCAAAAGGCCAAAACATGCTGGCTCAAGCCGTGCGCAATCACTATCGTTGTCCGGATGGATTTCTAGACTTTCGTCTTAACGAAGAGTTGTCTCCGGAGCCGGGCTACTTCCAATTCGGTCCCGGCACGACGTGTTTTGGCCACGCCTTAAAAGGTGCTCCTCATGCCCAAGTGAAATGTTCCCTTTCCGATGTGCTACCCAATGTTTTGATTGATGGCAGGCAACTTGTGCTGCCATTCGATCCCGATGAAGTCATCGACAATCTTCGGTTGGAGCGCTATAACAGCGTCCAATTGCGTCGACACGAATACGCATTCAAGAGAATCTACTACTGGCTCCGTCCCTTCACGAACCGCTCACTGCGCAGTTACATTCAGAAGCGCTGGGCTAAGAATGGGCAAAAGAGGCAATTCCCCCATTGGCCGGTTGACACCACCGTTGAGAGTATCTGCGAAAAGCTATTGCTGCTCTCGCTGCAAGTCGGCGGTACCGGCCGTATTCCATTCATATGGTTTTGGCCTGATGGCGCTCGCGGCTGCGTCTCGATGACACACGATGTGGAGACCGTGGCGGGACGTGACTTCTGCACGCAGTTGATGGACATCGATGATTCTTATGGAATCAAGGCCTCCTTTCAGATCGTTCCCGAAGAAAGATACCCAGTCACTCCGGAATTCCTTGGCCAATTGCGCAATCGCGGATTTGAAGTGTGCGTGCAAGATCTGAACCACGATGGCCGGTTGTTCGATGAGCGGAAAGAGTTCCTTCGCCGGGTCGCCCTAATCAATCGTTATGGCCGGGAGTATGGAGCAAAAGGTTATCGATCGGCGGTGCTTTATCGCAACGCAAAGTGGTACGGGGATCTTGATTTCTCCTTCGACATGTCGTTCGGGAATGTCGTGCCCCTTGACCCGCAACGGGGCGGCTGCTGTACCGTAATGCCATATTTTATTGGCGACATCCTCGAAGTGCCGGTTACCACCATTCAGGATTACACATTGTTTCACGTGCTGAACGATCATTCGGTCGACTTGTGGAAGAAGCAGATCGAGATGATCCTCGCCAAGAACGGCCTGGTGAGTTTCATCGTTCACCCCGACTACATCACCGAGGATAAGCCGCAGGCAGTCTATAGGGAGTTGCTTGCCATGTTGGCCGAATTGCGTAAACGGGAGGCCCTGTGGTTCGCACTTCCTGGCGAGATCGACGGCTGGTGGCGAGCGCGGAGCCGGATGTCTATTGTCACAGACAACAATTCATGTCGGATTGTGGGCGAGGGTGCCGAGCGCGCCGTATTGGCATTTGCCAAAATGGTGGACGGCCAACTCATCTACGAATGGGCCGATGCGCCGCAAATAGGAAATCCCAACTCGCCATCCGTTCTTCGTGAAGAGCCCATAGCCGCTTGCGATTGAGCGATTGCCATCACCGAGCGCAACGGCACTGTATATAACTCTACTGATTTTGATTCCGGAGCCTAACAGTTCATGGCAAAGTTAACTAAGCGTCAGGCCGGCGTTGCCCTTCTCTTCCTGCTTTCATTGGTAGTTGGGTGGCGTCCTCTGATTGACACCTTTGCGCTGTCGGTGAGTAAAGATGAATACACTCACATTCTTCTGATCCTCCCCGTCAGTGCAGCTCTGATCTTTCTAGAGTGGCGTTCCCTATCGGAGAAGTTTGCCGTGGGTGTTCGTACCGGTTCCACCCTCCTGGTGATCGCTGTCTTGATCGCTTGCTCCGCGCTCGCCTGGTCAGCTTCGTTGGCCGCCGATGTGCAGCTCTCGATCAGGATGTTTGCGCTGGTCTTGTGGTGGATTGGGGCATTTGTGCTTTGCCTTGGCTTTATAGCCTCGCGATCGGTTCTATTCCCGCTTTGTTTTCTGTTCGGTTTGGTCCCCTTTCCACACGTTTTGTTGGATGGGATCGTAACCCTGCTGCAGCAAGGGTCTGCCTGGTCGGCCCGCATTCTTTTCATGGCATTTGGTGTTCCCGTGGCCCAAGATGGTCTCCTGCTGACCATCCCAGGCCTGACGCTCATGGTTGCTCAGGAGTGCAGCAGTATCCGATCCAGCTCGATGTTGCTGGTCACAACCATGGTACTGGCTCAGCTCCAGCTCCGTTCCCCCTGGCGAAAAGCATTGTTGATCTGTCTCGTGGTGCCTCTGTCTATTGCCAAGAATGGCTTGCGCATCTTTACAATTGCGATGCTTGGAACTCGGGTCGATCCAGGATATCTGACAGGAAGTTTCCATCACCAGGGAGGGATCGTCTTTTTTGCGATCGCCCTGATCGTCATTTTCGCCTTGCTCTGGATCCTGGAAAGGGGAGAACACTCATCGCCGATTCCGAAATTGGATCCGGTGAAGGCCGCGGCGACAGATGGCTAAATGACCGGCCTATGACACGCGCAACGCCACCAAGGGGATTGAGGCTGACAATATCGTCACGTGCTGATGAATGGCATCGTTTGAATCGGCTTCCGTCGTCAAAGCCTCCTCGGCCGCCATGCCACACTTCTGCCTATCGAAAACTCCGCCACTGGCATCGCGGACGGCTAAGGGATCACTAAGCTGATCATGTTGGACGGAACACTTTCAGTCCCGGAATTGCCGACAATTGTCACAATATAATCGTAGCTTTGCCCGCTCTGGACAGCGTTATCCACGTACGCCGTTTGGGTAATGTCCAACGAGTTCAACAGCTGAAAACCGGCGGTTCCGCCCGGTGCTCGATAGACGTCATAGCCTGCGATTGGATCATCGGGGCTACTGGGCGCAATCCAACTGAGGTCGACCTCATGCGGCGCGCCAGTGCCGCTCAAATTGATCGCTGTCGCAGCGCCAGTCGAAGAGTTGCTAGCTATGGTTAGCTGCCCTGTTACCGCTCCCGTGGCGGCTGGATTAAATTGAACGGCTAACGTCAGCGCCTGGCCTGGATTCAGCGTGACCGGGAGGGTGGTTCCCGACACCGTGAAGCCGACACCGGCAAGCGTTGCCGAGTTAACCGTCACCGGCGCAGTCCCGGTGGAGGTCAAGGTTACCGATTGCGTTGCAGCCGTGTTCAGGGTTACATTGCCGAATCCAACGCTGGTCGCGTTGATGCTCAGCGTTCGTTCAGCCTCTCCTATCCCAGTTCTGATAGTCGCGCTTACGCAACCGCAGAGGGCAAGGGAGAAACAACAGAACAAAAGGACGAGCCAGCCTGTGTGCCAACGGTTGACCTCGGAGGTGCGCGTGCGTTTGTGCGCGCTACTCTGCTTCGATCCCCAGCGGTCTTTGCGTAGAAATGCGTCGTGGGCTGCGAATATTCGACCAAACTGGGGGGGAACAAGAAACTTGAACATTCACCTCACCTGCACGCAACCTCCGCGCTCTTTCCTTGAATCGGCAACCTGGCAGCTATGTTGAGTCTGGAGTCCCACTTCCCTTCCGGCTTGGCATTCTCCCCTTTATTAGCGGAGATCAACACTCGACACGCGCGCGCTCCGTCCGGGTCGCGGCTGGGGCAGAACCGTATCTCACATCTGCGCAATTTCCCAGGCGTACACTCGCTCTCCAGCAAATAAGGCAGGCCACCATAGCTGCATTTGCGGCAAATCGGAGCAGAGGAAAGGTCATCTGTCCTCCCCGGTCTGGCGAATTTCAGCAGTTCTTTACTTCAAGAGAACCTTGGCCGTTTCCTGCTTTTCATAATCTGCCGCGCGTACTGTGACGCCTGAAACCGGCAAACCTAAGTAACTTCTAAGGTAATCTCTTCTTGAGGTCAATGGTACTTTTCGGTCAGAATCGGGCGCTTCGGGTGCCGCTCTTTTTTAACTCCGATCAGGAGGAACCATCCCTGCACGTCCTCGCTTTCCGCGACTGGCGCAAGTTCTGTCGGTGCCAGTTCTTATGATTTCAAGTGGCTCAGCTCATTCTTGATTTCCGTGGCGGCGGGGTAGTTGGGATGGATCTTTAGAAGATGTTCAAAATGCTGCCGGGCAAGCGCTGCTTGCCCGGTTTTTTCATATGCCCATCCAATGTGGTAGTCATAATCGGGGTTCTCGGGCAGCTTATTCTTTTCCTGCTGATCAAGCGCTTCCTTGAGAAAGGTAATCGCCAGCGGGTACACACCCTTGCGGTAGTAAATCCATCCCAGCGTGTCGGCAACGCCAGGTGAGCTGGGCAGCCCTGTCCGCGCTTTTTGCGCCAGAGAGAGCGCGACATCCAAGTTTTCACCCTTTTGCAGCATCACACGGGCAAGATCGTTCGAGGCCACAGGATTCTGGGAATTGATGGCCAGCGCTTTCTGATAGGCGTCTTCCGCACTCTTCCAATTCGACTTGGACTCATACAGATCCCCCATCAGGACATAGAGTCCCGGCTGACGGGGGTTGTCCTTGAGCGATTGTTCGCCAGTGGCGATGGCCTGATCAATCTCTCCCTTGGCGGCACGCACCTGGCATAGTTGGAACACGGCATCGGAATTGTTCTTGTCAAGCGCGACAGATTTCGCAAACGCGGCTTCAGCTCCATTGAGGTCACTCTTGTTATGGAACAGCGCGCTACCGAGCATGTCGTAGAACCCGCTATTGTTGGGCGATTTCCCGATTTGCACGTTTGCGGCGGCAATGGCTTTGTCGACTTGCTTTTCCGCTATGTAAGTGCTCATAAGGCCGCGCAAAGCGTCCGTCGAATCGGTGTTCCGATCCAGGGCGTCCTGGTAAGCCTTGGCGGCATCGCTATACCGATTCTGGACAAACCTTAGGTTGCCCATTTGGGTGTAGCCAATCGCGCTCTGAGGGGCCACGTCTATCGCCCTGTGAACATCCTGCTCTGCCTCGGTATAGTGCTTGCCATTGATATTGGCAAGGGCCCGAAGTGCGTAGCCCTCCGGCGACCCTGGTTGCAGCCTGATCATTTGATTGGCAGCGTCCTCAAGGGAGTTCATGTCGCCCTTCTGCATGGCGGCTTCGGCAATGGAGCGTTGGGCAACCAGAAAATTGGGATTCAAGCGCAAAGCCTCGCGCCATTCGCTCACGGCGTGCTCAAGATTCCCCTGCTTTTGGAAGGCGACACCCAAAGCGTAGTGAGCCTGAATGTTGTTGGGAGCGTCTTTGACCACAGCCTGCAATGTCTGTGCGGCATCGCTCGGGTCACCGGAGTTGATCTGCATCTGGCTTCGGAAAACCAGCGCGTCGTCGTCCTTGGGATTGGTCTTCAGAATTTCATCGTTCAGGCTGCGGGCCTCATCGTAGCGCTTTGCCTGTAGTAGAAGTTCTATATATTTCTTTCTTGCCTCCAGGTCTTTAGGGCGTTCCACAATGAGGGCGTGGTATTCGGCTATGGCTTTGTCCAGGTCGCCGGTTACGTAATAGAAATTACTGAGCGCGAGGAAACTATCCGGGTTGTGCGGGAGGTCGTGCTTGGCTTGCTTCAGAGTCTGCTCCGCGTCGGCATTCTTCCCCTCAGCGATGTACAACCGGGCCAGCGCTTCGCGTGGGCCCATAGACGTTGGATCGATGGCAAGCGCGTTGCGAAACTCCTGCTCCGCTTCGCCAAAGCGCTTTTGCGATTGGTAAAATTCGCCCAACACCAAGTGTGGCTGTATGGACTTCGGATTGAGTGTGGTGACTTTCTTGAAATTTGCCTCGGCCGCGGCGAAATCGAGGCTCTTTACCTGCAAGAGAGCAAGGCTCATGTTAGGTTCCCATCGACTTGGATCGAGGGCGATGGCTCGCTGTATCTCCGCAATTGCGTCGGGGATCTTGCCTTGCACAGCCAGCAAACTCGAAGCCAGGGTGTGTGCAGTCGGATCGTCCGGCCGCTTCTTCAGCAGCCAATCGACTTGCACCTGCGCCTCTTGAAACTTGCGTCCCAAAATCAGCAGGTTCGCCAGGTCGATTCGAGCCTTGTAATCTTCGGGACGCAGTTCTATGGTACGGGTCAGCTCCTGGTAGGCGCGGTTCCCCTGCTGCAAATGGAGGTAGCTTTCAGCAAGCTGGAAGTGCGCATCGGCGTAGCCCGAATCGATCTTTATGGCATTGGTAAACTTGATCGCCGCTTCCTGGTACCTCCCTTTCGCGAAGTAGTCCTGCCCGCTCTTGAAATACTTCTGCTTGCGCACGTTTGGGTCCATTGAGCATGCCGAAAGAAGAAGAGCGATCAGACCAAACACCAGGATCGGGCGCCGGTACCCAGAGAATCTCACCGTGAAACCTCCATCACTGCATCGTGCATCCCACCTGGAATGCCACAATACAATCGCGATCATTATAAATGGAATGTTTGCAGCTGAGCGGCCTCGGAGGATCTAGTCGTCCGCTGGCTTCGCCGAAACACAGGAAATGAAACTGTGCCCCATCCATCGAGCGCCTTTTGCTCGATGGGCGGGACACCACAAAGGCAAACCGTCGTCCATCGGGCTTTTCCAGTGCACCGGATCAGCATTCCGGCCGCATCGTCTGACGGTGTGCACCGAAAGATCCGAAGTCAGGTATAAGACGGAAACAAGCCATGTTGCAAATGTTTGCAACATGGCTGCAAGACTTATCATTCTTGACAACATTGAACTCGGTATCGAACATAGAGAGCAGCGAAAACACCGCGAGTCGAACGTGAACGTGCACATGTCGGGCCCAAGCTTGGGAGTGTAATTGTTTGCAACTAGTTGCAAGAATTATCAGGCTTGACGGCTTTGGGCTTTGCGGTAGGATCGATTCAACCGAGGCTCAAGGCAGGTCGACGGACTCGTTCTACGGTGCTAACAAGTCAATCCAGGGTGCGTGCCTGTGAAAGATCTTCGAGAAGAATAAATGAGGGGGCCTCTCAAATGAGAATGGCGCAGTTTAAACCTTTTCCACTTTTCCTGCTGATGATGCTCGCAAGCGGCGCTGCCGTTTCTGCCCAATCGGTAACGAACGGAAGCTTCAATACGCCCGCATCCTCCCCTGTTACTTGGGGATCTGTGGCCGGGGGGCCCGGTGCTGGGACGGTGAATTGGACGCAGGGAGCCCAGTACGCGTACGATCCCACCAATATCCTTGGCTGGTCCTTCAATGGAGGCGCCGGCATCCAGCAGAACGGCTCGGCCTGGGGCTTTTCAAATGACCCTCTCGGCGCCTCACAGACTGCTTTCCTGCAAAACTACGATGGCAGTATTCCTGTTCCTACTGGAAACCCAGCAACTGTGAACCCTTCTACCGTTACGGGCTCTGCCACTGGTCTGACAGCCGGGGTCAATTACTACCTCACGTTCTACATGGAACAGCGCAATTCATCCTACGGAACGAACCCGGTAACCGTCGTCATTGGAATTAATGGTCAGACCTACGAGGCCACCACTCCAGCCAGCACCGGTTGGACTCCTTACAGTGTCGAATTCACTGCCACCGGGGATCCTGAGCAGCTAATGTTCGAGGCATTTGCTCCGCAAACAACGAGCTTCTACGATAACGACACGGGCTTGGCCGAGGTCGCGGTTGCTTCGGCCTCACCTGTCGGAGCTATTCCGATAGCTCGAGTGCCCGAGGGCGGCGCAGCATGGCTGTACCTGCTGCTCGCCTTGGCTGGATGTTTCGTCCCCATGTTCTTCGCTTTTCGCAACAGCCGCGAAGACTACGCTTCGGCCTGATCTGGAAAACTCTTGATCGATCCAGACCTGCTCTCTTGAGTATTTCCGCTCCTACAAAAACGAGGGGCACGCGTAAGCGTGCCCCTCGTTTTTCGCCCTTCCTCCTGGGGCCGCCGGGATTAGCTGAAGGGCATGTTGCAAATGTTTGCAACGTGGTTGCAAGAATTTTCATTCTTGGCAGCGTTGCACCCGTCACCGAGCATAGAATACCGCGAAAACACTGCGAGTCGAACGGGAAAGTGCTTCTGCGGAGTCAGGCTTGAGAGTGTAATTCTTTGCAACTAGGTCTCTGACCGTGTGAATTTGTTTCTGTTGTAGCCAAACTTCCGACGTGCCTTTGTGCGCGTAAACTTCCAGTTGATGGTGACTTGGTCGCGGTTCATTCTCCGGATCCATGCTCTCGCTTGTCGTTGCAGTTGTTCGAGCGACGGGATTCTCCGCCGGCCCAGGCATTGACGGGAGAACAGGCTGATCTCGATCTCCGCCTGGTTGAGCCAACTGCCGTGTTTCGGGGTGTAGTGCACCGTGAAACGCTCCCACAACAGGCCGCCGATCTTTTCGCCGAACCGGTCCACAAGCGCCTTGCGGTTATGGGAACTCAGATTGTCCATCACCAGATGGATGGTGTCGGCCTCCGGATAGCTGGCTACGATCTCCACCAGGTAATCGGCGAACTGCGGCGAGGAGCGGTTCGGAGTTGGTTTGGTAAAGTGCCGCCCGGCCTTGGGCTGGACACCGCAGAAGACGTTGGCCGTGCCGCGCCGCTCGTACTCGCAATCGCGCCGGGCAATCCGCCCCGGCCGCATCGGCCGCGGGGGGCGGACATCGGCGTGCGGCACCACAGGCTTCTCATCCACACAGACCACGGGCTCCCTTTCCGATAGCGGCTTTTCGTAAATCTTGAGTACGTCCTCCATGCGGGCGATGTACTCTTCATTCAGTTCCGCCACGCACCACATTTTTTTCCCGCCACGGCTTCAGTTCGTGGCTCTGAAGCAGGATACGGATCGTCTCCCGGCCCACCTGCGGCGCCAACTTTCGCTTCACCGCTTCGGTGGCGATCAGGCGCACACTCCACCGTGCTATGCCCTGTGGCGGCGGCGAGCACACCATGGCGATGATCCGCTGGCTCTGGCCTACGTCCAGTGCTCGCTGTTTGCCGGGCCGCGGTCTTTCGTACAGTGCCGACTCCAGCCCTTCCTCCTCATAGCGCCGAGCAACAACTCGCACCGTTTTCGCAGCTACGCCCACACTGGCCGCCACCTGCGCCGCCTTCTGCCCACGGTCAAGCTGGCGCAGAACCGAAGCACGCCGCAACACTCGCGACGCTCCCCGCCCCTTCGTCAGCATTCCGGAAAGCTGCTGCCGGTCCTTCCTCTTCAACTGAACATGCACCCGATGGTAGCTTTGCATATCCCCACTATGCGGCCATTCCCGTCGATATAAAAGTGACTGCAAAGGTACATCTTCATACGGTCAAAGACCTAGTTGCAAGATTTATCAGGCTTGACAACTTTGGGCGTAGCGCTAAGATTGGTGAAACCGAAGCACTGGTCACAATTCAGCAAGGACTTACAGCCTCGGCAGAGGCGCAGATTCAATCGGGAAACCCGCAAGGGCCGATCCATGAGGAATGAATAATGAAGACGCTTCCCTTTATCATGCTTGCAATTGCGACGAGCACAGCCCTCGCCCAGACCCCGATTCCGGTGGCCAACTACAACTTCTCATCGCCGGCCGACCTTTACGGTGACATTACTTCTTGCTCTCCCGTCGATTGCTATGCGGCCTTTACGAATTCGGTGCCCGGCTGGACCGTCGACCCCAGCGCAGCGTTGTCGGTCAATGCCGGTGTATGGGCGCCGGATCAACCTTATTTTGATCTTGCTCAGTCCGGTGTTCAATACGACATAGGCGGAACTGAAAGGGTCGGGGTTGCCCAATATGGCACAGTGCTCTCGCAGAATGTGGGCACGGTGCTTGCGGGCTACACCTACACTCTGAACGTCAAGATCGGTGACCTGCCAGGCTCCAGCCCCGGGGGCGCCAATTTACAAGTCGGCAACAATACGCCATATTTTGCAACCGGCGCCGCCCCGAATCCGGGAGAGTTTTCGACTTTTGCGGCGAGCTTTTACGGCACTAGCTCCCTCGCAGGCGACCCGATAACGATCAATCTGACATCGTTGCCCAGCTACTATTCCTCTGGTCAATTCATGGATGTGACCCTCACCCAAACGCTTCCCGAGGGCGGCTCCTCCTGGCTTTACCTCCTCCTCGCCTCAGCCACCAGCTTGGGAGCCATCTTCCACAACCAGCTGGCCACTCGCGCCTAATCCCACTCATAAGCTCCTGGCATTCTGTTTCTGAAAACGAGGGGCACAGCAACGTGCCCTTCTTCTGAAGTCACAGTAGAAGTATTTTGGGAAGTCGGATACAACCAACAACAATCTGCGGGAAGCAAGGAGATTGGAATGAAAAGCGAAATGAGGAGGGTCATTCAATTATGCGCGGCGGCTGCGTTGGTGATCGGGCTGAGCAGTCCGGGAGCGCATGCACAGACGACGAACTTCACGGTAAAGGCAACTTCGGGCATCTGGCTTGCCTGGCAGTCGGCCGGCACCAGTGTTACTGGCTATTTTGGATCTGACTATGCGCCGGGCAACTCGCCGGTTCCGTTCAACGTGACAGGCGGGACGATTCTTACGTTCAACAATGTCACTGGCAGTACCTCGGTGGACGACAACTGTTACGCCGGTCCCGACGGCGGATGTTACGCCAATCAGTCCGGTTTCAGCCCAGACCCAGCCAGCGGAGACTACAACGGACCGGCGGACGCGCTGCTCGGCGTCTTTCTGAACTCCACCGCGCCGACTATCAATGGCAGCGGCGTGCCGACCGGGTTCCTCCCCGGGCTTGATTATCAGGCCGCCGGCAGCGAGGGACAGAGTTCTTACTCACCCACGCTGAACCAGATCTTTTTCATCGGCGACGGGCTGACCGGCACTGGCACGGGCAATTTCCAGGAGTTCACTGTCCCGGCGGGGGCCACGGGCCTGTATCTGGGCGTTGCAGACTCCGTCGGAGCGAGCACGGGCAACCTTGGCAGCATCTCGGGCTCCGTAAACGGCGCAACCTCTGTGCCGGAAGGACCTGCCCTGCCTACGCTGGGCCTAGGGACCCTGGCGTTGCTGGGGGCCATGGCCATCGGCAACAGGGGATTCATCGCCAACTAATTCCAACCGGGCGAATCCCGAATCTGCCAGGGGCCAGTGGGTGCTTGCTGCGCTTTGCCATACTACGATCCCATGGTAAGCGGTACGATCACCCCTCATCCCCGGCCGGGAGGAAGTCACAGTTTTTGACGACCTCCTCTTTCCGTCCAACAATGTAGCCGGGGCTTGTCCGGGGGTTTTCGATGACTCTGGAATCCTACTTATTGATTTCAGTGGGAACCACGTGAATATATTCACAGGACAGACCACAGCTCCAGGACTTGCGGAGCTCCCGAATTGGGTGACCATCAATGCTAATGCCGCAGGCGCGGTTTCCACCTCCGGCCCACAGGGAGCTGGCGTCACAGTTCCGGCATATGGCTCGCTGGCGATGCTCATCCTGAGTGCGCTCACTATTGGAGGCGATTTCTTCTTGAAGACCAGCCAGTCCGGCTTCTTCCTGGCCTCCTAATCGATCTGGCTTCACCTTGGACATCCTGATTCAGCGAACGAGGGGCACATCGCCGTGCCCTTCTCTCTTTGTCTTCCATTCTGCGATCCAGTTGATTTGAATGGGCCCTGCTGACTCAGGCACTTCAACGAGGGCTTATGGCAGGCTCTCCGGCTATCGCCGCCACTCGGCCTAGCTCCGCTCAGGCTTGCGAGTTACGCGAAGGCGCTGAGTGGCAGCATCCTCCTCAAAACAGTTCATGCAACAGAATTAGGACTGCTGTAACATCGCCGCATGGGCGTTCAGCAGAAAACTGGCGTGGTGGAACGGATTCCGGGCTCCGGCATTCTCGAATTGATGGTGATGCTGCTGGGAGTGTGGCTCTCTTGGGAAAAGAGCTCGGCGTTCTCGGCTAGTTCTCGAAAGGTGACGGCGCTGGTTTCGTCAACTTGACTTGGCCCCTTTCGATGGCTTGATCTGGCCCCACCTTGAAGGCATGTGATTTGTTATTCCGTGCTGGCCTTGGCGGAAGGAGCCCGTAGGGCGACTGGAGCCAAG
>Ga0182014_10000871_pt1 | contig 41281 bp, 39 predicted proteins | sample 612S2DmetaG_FD_120489 | JGI IMG/M metagenome (GOLD analysis project Ga0182014, IMG submission 120489) | Permafrost microbial communities from Stordalen Mire, Sweden - 612S2D metaG | ecosystem: Environmental > Terrestrial > Soil > Wetlands > Permafrost | place: Sweden: Stordalen | collected... | reverse complement strand
GAAACGGCGCAGTTCCGCCTCATCGATCCGGCCCCCTTCGTCGAGGGGCACCAGCAGTGGCGTGAAAATCCCTTGGAGCCTCGTCAAACCATAAGCATACACGGTAGCGCCCGCGCCGGGCACCAATCCGCGCGCGGATAGCGTACTTCCGGCAAGCCACGCTGTATCTTCCGGGCAACGGCCACCGCCCACATGGCGCGGCTGGGCGCTTTTTCCAAAACCCAGGGCGCACGCCGGGAGGGACTGCCTTCCGGCTCGATATACTGAGCCTGTGCGCATAACCCCGCGCAATTTTCTCTGGCTGCTGCGCCGGAGCCTGATCTCGGCCTTTGACGACAACTGTCTGGGGATCTCCAAGGGCGCCGCCTATTCGGCGTTGCTGGCGTTCTTTCCAGTGCTGACCTCGGCCGCGGCCATCCTGGTGCAAACCCGCGCCGAGTTCGTCTCGCGCGCCATTGAAGACGCCCTTTCGCAGGTGGTTCCACCCGGCACCGAAGACCTGGTGGTGCAGCAGTTCCGCGCCACCGGCGCGCACCCGGCCGGGCTGCTGGTGGTGGCCGCGCTGATATCGCTCTGGGCCGCGTCCGGCGTGATCCAGAGCCTGATGGAAGGTTTTCACGCCGCGTATCGCGTCCCCCGCAACCGTGGCGCGGTGCATGGCACGGCGGTGGCCATGGCCCTGGTGCTGCTGGCCGCGGCGCCCTGGGTCGCGGCAACTCTGCTGATCGTTTTCGGCAACCAGGTGGAGCGCCAGGTTCTGAACCTGATGCGGGTAGACCCGTTGTTCAACCCGTGGGCCTGGGTCTGGCAATGGCTCAGCCGCGTGGCGCGATATGCCGTGGCGTTCCTCAGCACGGTGACGGTCACCGCCCTGCTGTACTATTTCGGACCCTACCGCCGCCAGCGCTGGCGCTACGTCTGGCCCGGCGCCGTGCTGGCGACCATGCTCTGGCTGGCGGCCACTTCCGGCTTCGCCTGGTACGTGCGCCACATCGCCCGCTATAACGTGATGTATGGCTCGGTCGGCGCTGGCATCGCGCTGCTGGTGTGGATGTATCTGATGGCCGTTCTGGCTCTGCTGGGATGCGAATTCAACGCCGAGTGGGAGCGGCACGCCGGAGAGCGCCGCGTCATTTCGGTACAATAGGCCCAATCGTGAGAAAAATCGTTCTGCTTATCCTTGTCCCGCTGTGTTTGGGCGCAAAGGACGTCCCCATGACTTTGATTCTGGCGGACGAGGCGGAGCCCATTCATAGCGCGATTATTCGCAAGGAGGCCTGGACGCTCGACCCGGTCCGCCGTTTGCGGGCCGCCGCCGACAAACGCCTCAAGGAAGGCCCTTGGAGCGTGACCCCCGACAGGCCCCAGGGCGTCGACATCGACCCGCACGATTACTACAGCCAGGCGCCTTACTGGTGGCCCAATCCGGAAGACCCCAACGGACCGTACATCCGCCGCGACGGACACACCAACCCGGACCGTTTCCTCGCCAATAAGAACGCTCTGAACAGCCTGTGCGACGCGGTTTTCAGCCTGGGCACGGCGGCCTATCTGCTCGATGACCCGCGCTACGCCAAACGCGCCGCCATGGCGATCAATGTCTGGTTCGTCAATCCCAAAACGCGCATGAACCCGAACCTGGAATACGCGCAGGCCATCCGCGGCGTGAACGAAGGGCGCGGCGGCGGCATTCTGGACGGCCGGGTTTTCATCCGTGCCGTGCAGGGCATGGAGTTTCTGGCCCTGACCGGATCGTGGGATGCCAAAGACCAGGCCGCGGTTCACCGCTGGTTCGAGGAGTACCTGCACTGGGTGATCACCAGCAAACATGGCGAAGACGAAAAGAACAGCGGCAACAATCTCGCCTCGTGGTGGACCGCGCAGGCTGCCGCCGTGGCGTCATACCTCGAGGACAAACCTGCCGAGACCGCCATTTTCCAGCATTACCGGGACCAGATCCTCAGCAGGCAGATCCGCGCCAACGGCAGCGCCCCGCGCGAGGAAAGCCGCACCCGCTCGCTGTCCTACTCCGCTTTTAACGCCGAAGCCTTTGTCATGACGTGCCGGATCGCACAGGTGCAGGGCGTCGATTTGTGGAGCGTCCGCGCTCTCAACGGCGCCTCGCTGGTTACGGTGATCGGCTATCTGGCGCCGTATTTTCAGGACCCCAAACGCTGGTCGAAGGACCAGATCATCGCGTTCGATAGCGACGGCCTGTACTTTCTGGCTTTCGCCGCCATGGGGCTGAAGAAACCCGACTACGCCGAGATCTATCATCAACTGGAACGACCGGAGGGCGCGTGGTTGAGCTTTGTCGATCTTCTTCTGGCCCGCTGGGAAGACGCCGCCCATCAGACGCGCCATTGACAGGGAGTTGCGAATATGAATGGAAATGCTTTAGCGGCGACCGGGCTGGTATGCAGTCTGGCCGCGGGAAGCTTGGCGGCGGACTTTCCCCGCGCCGAGATTTCGAACGGCCTCATCCACGCCGTCCTTTACCTGCCCGACGCCCAGCACGGCTACTATCGCGGCACGCGCTTCGATTGGTCGGGCGTCATCGCCAGCTTGGAGTACAACGGCCACAATTACTACGGGCCATGGTTTCAGAGAATGGATCCGAAGGTTCATGACTTCGTTTACGACGGCCCCGACATCGTCGCAGGTCCTGCCAGCGCGATCAGCGGGCCCGTCGAGGAATTTTCAAGCGGCGGCAGCACGTTGGGATACGACGAGGCCAAACCCGGCGGTACGTTCCTCAAGATCGGCGTGGGAGGGCTGCGCAAGCCCGACGAGCCCGGCTACGACCACTACGAGGCTTACGAGGTGGTGGACCCGGGCAAGTGGAGCGTTCGCAAAGGCCCCGATTGGGTCGAATTCGCACAGGAAGTCAACGGGCCGGCGGGATACGCCTATGTGTACCGCAAGACCATCCGGCTGGCGAAGGACAAGCCGGAGATGACCCTCCAACATAGCTTGAAGAATACCGGCCACCGGAGGATTGAGGCCGACGTATACAATCACAATTTTCTGGTCCTGGACCGACAGCCGACCGGCCCGGACTTCGAGATTGCCTTTCCTTTCCAGATCCGGTCCGAAAGGCCGCCGAATAAAGAACTGGCAGAAATCCGCGGCAATAAGATCGTGTACCTGAAGAACCTGGTGAATAAGGATACGGTTGCGACTGGCGTGGAGGGATTCGGCGGGGGCTCGCAGGACTACGACATTCGCATTGAGAATCGGAGAGCAGGCGCCGGCATGCGGATCACCGCCGATCGCCCGCTGTTGCGCGCGGCGTTGTGGTCGATCCGCTCGGTAGTCGCCGTGGAACCGTATCTCGGGATGGCGATCGAGCCGGGCGGCGAGTACACCTGGACGTTGACCTACGACTTCTATTCCATAAACCGGAACTGACCAGGTCGCCGAGCCGATTTGTGGGGCAGCTTGGTAAGCTGCGCGCCGGCTGGCAACCGGCGCTACGGGCCAACCTGCCCCACAGGCTGCCAGCGAAACCCTTGGCCGTTCAGCGCCAGTTAGGGAACGGGTTGGAGCGGGATTGGCGGCAGCAGTCAATCAGGTGGGGCAGGGTGGCGCGACGCTGGTACAGGCGTACCAGCAGGTCTTCGAGGGCGGCTTCCTCGCCTTCCATCCAGTCCGGCGGGATGGATTTCCAGGCGCGGTCGATGACTTCTTCTGGGAAATGCACGACTTGGCCGAGCCAGGGTTCGAAATCTTCGGCTGAGCGGACGGAGGCATAGACTGCGTGGCGCGGATAGAGGCCCTGATGGGGTGAATCGGTAAAGGTCCAGTTGGGGCCGTTGAAGGCGAAACCGTGGTCGATCATACGGGCGACAAAGGCCGCCGAGTCCGGTCCGGCATTCTCGCGCCGCACCATGGCGCGATAGAAGACGCTCTGCCGGCCGTCGATGTTCGACACCCATTGGTCGAACACCAGGATGGCGCGAAAATCCGCCAGGTTGGCGACCGAGTCGAGGAGCGCATCGGGAAGATAGTCGTATACGGCGGTGCGCGCGGGATCGCCGGGGTAGCGGGACCCGAAATGCCAACCCGGATCTACCGGGACCGGCTTTCCGCCGATGGTAAATTGCACTTCGGGATTGGCTCGGAGGAACTCCGGCCCGACGCGCACCAGGGCGCTGGGGGGAACCGCGATTTTGAGGTAGTCCAACAGGGCTGCAGCCAGCAGTTCGTTAATCAGTACGCGCGGGTGCTGGGGGTTATTGCGGAATTTTACGACGTACCAATGACCGTCATCGGCCTCCAGAAGCTGGCCCTGGGCGCCTCCTCGCATCTTGCGGACATGGCGAACTGCGCTGATCGGCATTGCGGGGGAAATGCTGTAACCTAGAGTTGTATCACACGGAGGAATCGAGATCGGATGGCTGACCTGGAATCGAAACAAGACGCTTCGGATAGCCCCGCGCACTGCAAGGGCGGCAAGGACGAAGTAGCCCTCGAACTGATGAAGTTCATCACCCTGCAGACAGGGTACGGCAGGACCGCGCAAGCTTCCGCCGGTTTCTCCGGCAAGCCTGGCACACACTCGCCGGAAGAGCACGCCGAGGGTTTGCTGGAACTATTCCGCCGCTGCCGCAAAGTGGTGGCTGAGGAAAGCTGAGGCCCGGAAGAACGGCTGGCGCGGGACGGAGCGCCGAAGCCCCGTCCCGGCAAAGCCGATTACTTCTTGCCGCCCTTCTTGGCGGGGGCTTTCTTCGCAGCCTTCTTTACGGGGGCTTTCTTCGCCGCCTTCTTGACGGGGGCTTTCTTGGCAGCCTTCGCAGGCGGTGCTTTCTTGACTGCTTTCTTGACTGCCTTCTTCACCGGCGCCGGCGCCTTCTTGGCCGGGGCGGGAGCTTTCGCCGCCTGCTTGGCAGCCTTGGCCGGCGCTTTCACCGCGGCCTTCTTGGCTGGAGCTGTTTTCGCCGCAGGTTTCTTGGCGACAGCCTTCTTCACCGGCTTCTTGGGAGGCGCGGGCGTGGCTTCCGCGGAGGGCGTTTCCTTGGCGGGAACTGGGGGAGCCGGTACCGTAGCGGTCTCGACCACTACTACCTCCACAATCTCATCCTCTTCGTCCTCATCGTCCTCAAATTCATCGAGCTTGGAATCCAGTTCCTGTTGCTCTTCGTCTTCGTAGTCGTGAAAATCCTCCATCTCATCCTCGCTTTTGGCAATCAATCGATCCCGATCAAACATTCACCAAGCCTCCAGTAATAGGTGCGCGACACAGATAGAATACCCCTTTTTGCGGATTGGGCAATAGCGAAATAGAGCGAGGCCGAAGATTTTCGAGCGCGGACTCAAGACCGGCAAGCTCCGAGCGATTGGCAAAACACGGATCAGCAGCCCGGGTGTGGCTCACCGCCGGAGGTTTCAACCTGGATCCGCCGCCGGATTTGCGCGGGCTTACTGAACCGACGCGTGGGCTACGATCACGGGCTTCTTAGCGGCGGGCTTGGCCACGGTGGTCGCCTGCGAGGCCGGATGGGACACGGCGTGGGGCACAGGCCGCCCGGAACTGCGCCGGGCCGCAAGATAAGCCCGCTGCGCGGCAGGTTGAGGACGCGCCGCGGCTGGGATCAATACCCAATCGCCTTCGGCGGCTTCCTCAGCCGCGATGTGGTTGGCCGATGCCAGGCCCGCCCCTGTCATACCGAACCGCTTGCCGATGGCCGCCAGTGTTTCTCCCGCCTGCACCTTGTGCATGCGCCAGCAGGTACGATGCTCGGACGGGACGCGCTCGATAGCGGCCGCGAGTTCCGGTCCGCCGCCCTTGGGAACGTGCAGGGCGAAACCCTGCGGGGTGACGTTGTGGACGAGGGAGGGGTTGAGAGCCGCGATTTCGGCGACGGGCGTGTCGGTGATATCGGAAACCAGCTCCAGGCTGGCCGGAGCGGATAGTTGCACGGTATCGTAGGCGAGGGTGGGATCCGGCTGCAAGCTATCCAACCCATACTCGGCCGCGTTCTTTTCCATGATCGTCATGGCCAGAATGATGGGTACGTAATTGGTCGTTTCCGCCGGCAATACGCCCCGGCCGCGCAGCTCCCAGAAGTCGGCGTAGCCGGTCCGCTCCACGGCTTTTTCCACTACTAGCGGGCCGCAGTTATATGCCGCAATGGCCAGGTACCAATCGCCAAACTCGTTGTACAGATCGCGCAGGTGGTGGGCGGCGGCGCGAGTGGCTTTCTCCGGATCCATGCGGTCGTCGGTGTAGGCGGTCTGCATCAGACCGTATTCCTGGCCACGCCATTTCAGAAACTGCCACATGCCGCCGGCGGCGGCGCGGGACATGGCACGAGCCATGAAGCCGGATTCGGCCTGCGCCAGATGAATCAGTTCCCGCGGCACGCCTTCCTCGTCCAGAATCCGCTGGATCATCTCTTTGTAGCGCCCCGCCCGCTCCATACCCGCCACCAGCGTGCGCCGGCCGCGATTGGCGAAGAAATTGATATAACCCAGCACCGCGTCATTCACCGAGAGCGGCAATTGCGATTCGGTGGCCGTGACTTCGTCCCGCACGCGATCTTTCAACTTCGGATCGACCGGGAAAGTCGTCTGCAGGATGTCTTCGAGGGGAGCCTTTTCGTACTTGTCGTCTTCGAGCACGGCGGACGCGCCTAAGCCTTCCAGGTCGAATTTATGGATCGCGTCCACCAGGGTTTCCAGCTTCTGTTCAAAAGCCGCCGCGTCAACTGTATCCAGAACCGCGGCCTCCAGCATCAAATCGACAGCGGAATCGAACGACTGCCGCGCGCCGGCAATATCGTTAGCCTGGTAAGCTCGGCGGCCGGCTTCAAACTCGCGTTGGGCGCGCTCGGCGATTGCGTCCAAGGTTTTCCGTTCGGCGAGGACGGCATTGCTCAACAGGAAGACGGGTACGTCTTCGGCGGAAAAGCTGGAGGGAATCGTAGGCGGAAGATCGAGGCCGGCCGAGGACTCGGCATAAGGGAAGGATGGCAAGATGCCGGTATGAAAACGCGCTTGCGAAAAGCCGCACATCGCCGTGGCGGTTAAGAGCAGGGGAAGTAGAAAACCACCCCCGAACGTTAGCTTACCTTCGTTCATTAATCGCTCCAAACTTAAGTAAACAAAACTACTTTTACCGTCAAAGCCAGACGCGAACCTTCCAAGGTTACAACACCTCTCATGGCCGTTGCAACCCTCCAAGCCCGGCACTCACCTGCCTGAGTCATGATCTTGTGCCCCGGCGGGCGTCGAGATCTCCGGAATTTCGTCACTCTTGCTGTCACCGGCCAGCGGTCAGTCTTCCTCCTCCTCTTGTCCCGCACCGGCCACTTTGGCGGCGGCAATAATCTTATCGGCCTGCAATTGCGGCACAAAATCGTAATGGTCGAACTCCATCGTAAAGGAAGCCCGGCCCTGGGTCATGGCGGTGAGATCGTTTTGGTAATTCAACATTTCCGCCATGGGCACCTGGGCGCGCAGAAACTGGGTGGTGCCCCTGGTTTCCATGCCGGAGATGCGGCCGCGGCGGCCGTTGAGGTCGCCCATCAGGTCGCCGGCATATTCCACCGGCGCCTGGATCTCGACGTTCATGATGGGTTCCAGCAAGGACGGCCTGGCTTCGAGCATGCCAGCTTTGAAGGCTTTCCGCGCCGCCAGTTTGAAGGCCAGCTCGGACGAATCGACGTCGTGGTAGGAACCGTCGTACACGGTCACTTTGAAATCGACCATCGGGTAGCCGGCCAGGAAGCCCTTTTCGGCGGCTTCTACGATGCCTTTTTCCACCGCGGGAATGTAGTTCTTGGGAATCGATCCGCCGAAAATCTCGTTTTCGAAGACGAACTTGCCGCCACGCGGCAGAGGCTCCATGCGGATCCAGCAATCGCCGAACTGGCCATGGCCGCCGGTCTGCTTCTTGTGCCGGCCCTGCACGTCGGCGGTACCGCGGATGGTCTCGCGATAGGGGATTTTAGGAGCCTTGAGAGCGACATCGACGCCGTAGCGCCTCTTCAGCCGGCTGACGACGATTTCGACATGTTGTTGGCCGGCGCCGGCCAGCAGGAATTCGCGGGTCTGCGCATCCCGGTAGAAACGAAGCGATTGGTCTTCCTCCAGGATGCGGTGGACGGCGTTGCCCATGCGGTCTTCATCGTTTCGCGACTTGGCTTCAATAGCGAAGGCAATGGAAGGTTCCGGCAGCTTCACCGGGGGGTAGACCACGTTGAAACCCTTTTCGGCCAGACTGTCACCAGTCAGCGTGTCCTTCAGCTTGGCCACCGCGCCGAGGTCTCCGGCATTGAGCTCGGTGACCGCCTGCAAAGTTTTCCCTAGCGGGATGGAAAGATGAGCCAGGCGTTCGACCGAACCGCGGTTCACGTTGGACAGGTTCGCATCGTTTTTCAAAACGCCGGTAACCACTTTGAAGTACGTGATCCTTCCGGCAAAAGGATCGGCGGCCGTTTTGAAAACGAACAGCGAACAGGGTCCGGTGGGAGAAACCGGCCGAATGGCTTCCTTGCCATCCACCACAGCGGTAACACCGCCCCGCTCGGTGGGACCGGGGAGATTTTCCACCATGAAATTCAAGATCTGGTCGGCGCCGATGTTGTGCAGCGCCGAAGCGCACAGCACGGGGAAGAGACGCAATTCGCGGACAGCCTGGTTGAGGCCTTCGACGATATGCTCTACCGGGAGGGTTCCTTGGTCGAAAAACTCTTCCATCAGCGCGTCGTTGCCTTCGGCTACCATCTCGACCAAGGCGTCGTGGGCCTGTTTTGCGGCTTCCGCCAACCCTGCCGGAATGTCGCCTTCTTTGCCTTTACCGTCGCCATCCACCGAATAGGTGTAGGACTTCATGCGGATGACGTCGACCACGCCGGTGAAGTCGCGCTCCTTGCCGATGGGGATTTGAATGGGAACAGCCGCGCGGCCAAAAGTTTCCTGAACGCTCGAGAGGGCACGCTCGAAATCGGCGCGCTCGCGGTCGAGCTTGTTGATCACGATGGCTCGCGGCAGTTTGAAATCGATAGCAAATCCCCAAACCTTTTCGGTTTGCACTTCGACGCCAGCCACTCCGTCGATCACCACCAGGGCGGAATCGGCGGCCACCAGGGCGGCACGCGCGTCATTAATAAATATGTTGTAACCGGGAGTATCTAGAAGGTTTACCTTGGTCTTGTTCCACTCCGCCACGGCCACGGCGGTCGAGATCGTGATCTTGCGCTGGATTTCCTCCTCGTCAAAATCGGTGATCGTGTTGCCTTCGTCGACGCGCAGCAACCGGTTGGTGGCGCCCGCGGTGAAGAGCAACCCGGCGGTGAGCGTGGTCTTGCCGGAATCGCCGTGGCCCACCACACCGACGTTCCGCAGGTCCTTGGTTTCGTAAACTTTCATGGTTTATTCCGGTTTTGAAAACGGAATAGTAACACGAGGCCGAAGTGGTGGGAACGGGGGGCTGGTGCGGAGATGCACTGGGGAAATTGCGGCGCGGTTCAGTTTACGGGGCCAATCGGGTCCGGGTGGGAGAAGCGGAATCGAGCCGCTCCTCCCACTCCGGGACGGTCTTTACCGCCTGCCACCATGGCCGCCGCCGCTGTGGCCGCCACCGCCAGAAGCGTGGCCGCCGCCACCAGACGCATGGCTGCCACCGCTGAAACTACGTGCGCCGCCGCCGCTGCCGCGGCTGCCGCCGGAGTTGCGGGCGCCGCCGCTGAAGCCGCTAGATCCGCGGCTGTAGCTTTGCGAGGAGGCGCGTGGCGCCGACTGGTAGCTGCGCGCGGATCCCTGGAACGAATTGCCGCGGTAGCTCTGGTAACCGGAGGCGCCGTAGCTCCGTCCGGATTCCGCGCCATATCCCCGTGACGATTGGTACGCACCGCGGTTGGCGCCATAGGATTGGGCAAAGGAACTGCGGCCACCGAAGCTTTGAGCACCGCGGCTGGCGCCATAAGACCCGGCAAACGAGCTGCGACCGCCGAAGCTTTGCGCGCTGCGCCCTGCCGCATAGCCGCTGGCCATGCCGGCTCTGGACGCCATCGAAGCGGCTCCAAACCGTCCGGCGAGCTGCCCGTTCGGGTAACCTACGCCGAGCCGGTGACTGGGGCTATGCGCCCAGGCGGATACGCCGAATCCGCCGCCGAAACCCGAGTAGAATCCGTAGCGATTGAAGAAGGCACCGTTAACGAACACGCTGTGGCCGAACCAGGAGGGTCCCCATCCCCAGCCGCCCCAGCCGCCCCAGCCGCCGAAGTAGAGGCCGATGTCGATACCCGGTCCCCACCCGAATCCGAAACCCGGGTAATAGAGCGGCGGATAGGCGCCCCAGGCTGGCGGTCCCCAGATGGCCGTAGGGTCATAGACCGGTGGATAGATCATTTGAGGATCGGCCGGTTGAATCGCGATGGCGGACTGGCCGTCCCGGTTTTCCGTGGTTACGGTCTGCTGCGGGGTGGAATTCAGTTTACCGTTGGCCTGGGCTCGCTCGCGCATGGTCTGCACGGCGTTCATCACGTCGGCCTGTTGCGCGAGAAAGGCATTGCCCAGGTCCGTGGTCCAGCGAACGTCCTGGTTGAGCCTGGCCAGCACGTCCGGGAACGCAACCAGGGCCTGGACGCTGGCGTCCCAACTCTGCTGCCGGGCGGCGTTCATGAGCTGAGTTCCGCTCAGATTCCGATTTGCCTCGAGCCATTGCTGAGCTTCGACCACCTCCAGAGGATAAGTGGAAGCCACCAGAATCTGGGTAAGCAGGGGATCCGGGTAAAGCGCGATGGGAGCGACCAGGTCGTCAACCTGCTCCGCCGTTAGCATTGCGGCGGGAGCGGCCGACGGACTGGCGGGTTGGGAATCCTGCGCCCGAACGGGGACGTAGGCTCCCAGGGTAAATGCGGCGACGGCCATCGCCAACGCCTGCCGATGAAGGGACTTCCATGCATATCGGATCATTTCGCACATCCTTGGAGGGCCCTCTGGCTTCGAGCCCGTCCACTTGGGTAGATGCGCGCGGCGGGGAATTTCGTACGTGAATTTACACGCCGTTACGTGAGGATATGTTAATGCGGGCGGCAGACTTTATAGTCTGTGCAGCGCCGGCAGGCCGATAGTCTGGATAGCACCAGGATACACGAGGGCCTCCGCCCCACAATCTATGCCGTGTCATTAAGTTGGCCAACCTGCCCCGCAGTACGACGCGTTCGCGAAGGTCCGCCCCGCGGTAATGCGAAAACCCGGCACGCTGGAGCGCCGTCACCCGCACCCTGTGGGTCGAATGGCGATACCCTTTGGGATATGAAGCTCGTTCGAGTACCGATCGCGAATACGATGGCAGTGCTGTTATGCGGCCTGTTCCTGGGCCCAACCGAGGCGCAACCGGCGCGGCCCAAGGTTTTCGGCGTAGCCCACTACTCCATCTTCGTCAGCGACCTGGCGAAGGCGCGCGCATTTTATGAGGATTTTCTCGGGTACGAGGAGGCTTTCACGCTGCCCAAGGCGGATGGCACGGTGGAGGTGGCCTTTGTGAAAATCAACGACCGGCAGTACGTGGAGCTGTTTAACGAACCGAATAAGGGCGAAGGCCAGTTGAATCATTTGGGGCTCTACACCGACGACGTGGAGCGGATGCGGCAGTACCTGGCTTCGCGCGGGGTCAAAGTGCCGGAGCAGGCTAACCGGAGCCGGATCGGGAATAAGATGATCTCGGTCGTCGATCCGGACGGCCACACTGTCGAGATCGTGGAATACCTGGCCGATAGCTGGACCGGCAAAGACACGGGCCAGCACATGCCGGCGACGCGCATTTCAGACCGAATGATGCACGCCGGAATCCTGGTGGGTAACCTGGACGCTGCCGCCAGGTTCTACGGCGGGATACTGGGGTGCCACGAGACGTGGCGCGGCAACGCTCTGACCTCGACGACATTGAACTGGGTCAACATGCGCGTGCCGGATGGCGACAATCACGTGGAGTTCATGCTCTATAAGGAACTTCCGCCGCCGGACCGGCGCGGCAGCCCGCACCACGTCTGCCTGGTCGTGCCCGATATCAAGAAGGCGGTGGCGACGCTCGAAGAGCGGAAGGCGCGAACGGGCTACGCGCGCGAGCTGAAAATCAACCTGGGCGTGGACAACAAGCGGCAGGTGGGACTGTTCGATCCCGACGGGACGCGCGTCGAAATGATGGAGATCGATACCATCGACGGTAAGCCGGCGCCCTCTTCCACGCTTCCGCCACCGAGGTGAGAGGCGCGCAGAGGCGTTGGGATTGGAAATCGGACTGCGTTATCCTAATTTCGAAAGGATGACACAGTCATGCATCGTAGGGGTTTTCTGCGCGAGGCGGCTACGGCGGTCCCGGTGTTGGCGGCGCTGGCGGGACGGCCGCGGCGCGGGGAGGCTCAGGAACCGGCGGGCATGGCGTTGCCCAGACCGCAGATCCAGGGCGGGCGGCCGCTGATGCAGGCGTTTAGCGATCGAAAAACCATCCGCAATATCAGCGAGGAAAAACTGCCGCCGCAGACGCTCTCCAATTTGTTGTGGGCGGCTTGGGGCGTGAACCGCGCGGCCAACAACGGGCGGACGGCTCCCTCGGCCATGAATACCCAGGAGGTCAGGCTATATGTGTTCCTGGAACAAGGAGTGTACCTGTTCGACGAAAAGGCGCACAGCCTGAAGCCGGTGGTGGCGGGAGACCATCGCGCCAAGGCCGGGACACAGAGCGGGGTCGCCAAGGCTCCGGTGAACCTGATCTACGTCGCGGATCTCGACAAGTACGATACCGGACTGCCAGCGGAATCGAAGACGGCGTGGTCGAACGCGCACGCGGGGTTTATCGGGCAGAACGTATACCTGTTCGCGGCATCGGAAGGGCTGGCGAGCTGGTTCCGTGCGTTTGTGGATGGGCCGGCGGTGGCTCAGTTGCTGAACTTGCGGCCCGGGCAGAAGGTGCTCTACGGGCAGACGGTGGGATATCCGGCGAAGGGGTGAGTGAGGTACCGGGATGGTAAAAAAAACTTTTCCCCTGCCTAAGGTCTATGGGTTGCTTGAGCCGGGGCCGGTCGTGATGGTCACGACTGTGCGCAAGGGGCGGCCCAACATCATGACCATGTCGTGGCACACGATGATCGAGTTCGAGCCGCCGCTGGTGGGTTGCGTGATCAGCAACCGGAACTACACGTTCGGCATCTTGAAGGCGACCAAAGAATGCGTCATCAACATCCCGACGGTGGAACTGGCGGGCAAGGTGGTGGGCTGCGGGAACACCTCCGGGGCAAAAACCGACAAATTCGCGGTTTTTGGTCTCACGCCGGCGCCCGCCAAGCGAGTCAAGGCGCCGCTCATCGACGAGTGCTATGCGAACCTCGAATGCAAGGTCGTCGATACGAAGATGACGGCCAAATACTGCCTCTTTATCCTGGAAGTGATCAAAGCCTGGATCGACCCCTCGGTGAAACGCCCGCGGACGATTCATCATCTCGGCAGGGGCAGCTTCATGGTTGCCGGCCGGACAATTAAGCTGCCTTCCAAAATGAGATAGCTTCCTTTCCGAACGGGACCGAAAGCCGGCTCACCCCCACCAAGTTTCGCCCACGTGCAGGTCGATAGAGATGGAGTCCGGGAGAAAACCCTGTTTGAGAGCGGAAACCGCTACATGCCAGGCGAAGCTGCCGCTGCCATGGCCTACGTCGAAGATAACGCCGCGCTTGCGCCCCTCGGGCATTCCGGGGTTGAGGTTGCCGGATTCGTCGAGTTCATGACGCAGCCCGGAAACGTGCTGGAAAGAAATCGCATAACTAAAGTCACCGCGACAGATCGACTACCGCATAAGTCTTCAATTCCGGAAGCGTGAACTCGGTGGCGCCGGGTTCCAGCGTGTAGTCGAGCAGCTCGACGCCCGCGCCGTCCGCCAGCGACAACTGGTGTTTGGGGTACTGGCCGAGCACGCGCACGCGAATCCCATCCACCTTCCGGGCCACCCCCGCATAATTTAACAGATGAAGCCGCGCATGGTCCCCCGAGGCGGTAAGCCGAGCGACCACCACGGAGCTGCCGTAAATGCGCACGGACCGTTTTTCATCGGTCAGGTTGAAGCGCACTTCGTGAGCCACCGCACCCGGGTTCCCGGCATCCTCCAGAGGATACTCCCGAGTGCCGAGTTTCACGTTCAATTTCAGGCGCCGGTCCGGTGAGGTCACCAACTGAAACAGCAGATTGTCCCGCACCAGGAGATTCATCACTTCGCCCGATACCGCCGAGCCATCGTCGATGTACCCGATGTCGGCGGCCGGGGGCAACTCTTCTCCCGTGATCGTGCGCAGAAACGCCAGCATCCCGGCCAGGGGTTTGAGCCCGGCTGCATCGGTTCGAATCATGGCATTGGCGCCGTAACAGAAAGCTTCCGCCGCCGCGAGCGCCGCCTGTTTGCCGGTGACGTCGTAATAATAACGGCCCTCGGGCCGGCGGATAAACCTCCAGCCGTTGGCCACCAACCAGGGAGAGCTCGTCGCCCCTGCCTCATTGACGCGGTAGTTCACCGTGGGCGTCAGCAACTTCACCGCGCCTTCGAGGTCCGCCGCTTCGGCCACAATGCCGGGAACGCTCTTCCAAGAATCCAGGCGCGCCGCCGGCACCAGGATCTGCTGGATTCCGGCGTCGCGCAGCGCGGGCGCGGTGTCCGCCGCCCCATCCCAGAACATCGCCGGTAAGGCCGCCAACAATAGAAGCATCACAGTTCAATCGCCTTGAGTTTGATACTGGCGTTGTCGAAGACGCCCAGCCCGAGTTTCGACGCGTACTCCACGTGGCCGGGCTCGCGGATATAGTGATTGATATTCGGGTTGCTATTCCGCTCTCCGACATGAGACATGGAACGGTCGAAGATGGAAACGGCGCCTTCGGCCTTGCGCTTCTCCTCGATCGCTTCGATGAGTTTGTGGTCCATGGCCACCGGGTCCGTGCCGAACATGATCTGTTTGGGATAAAAGCGGAAACGCGGCATTTCACTGAACGGGCCGGCGTGCCAGACTCCGCGCAGACCATCCATGATATTCAACACCACGCGGGAGCGCACCGGTTCGACGGCGGCCAGTGTGCCGATAAACGACCGGGTATAGGTCTTCGGGGTGTTATGCGAACGGGCGACGTTGGAAAAGTTGCCGTAGGAGATATTCTTCAGGCAGCCCGTCACGCCGGACGCCTGGTGCTCCTTCAGATTAGGCACGTTGACGATCTTGGTGAAGGTTTCTGCGACCAGCCGCACCATGTTCGACCGTGTATCGTCTTCGCCGAAAAAACTGGTCTCGACGTAAGTCTTGGGATCGTAGCCAAGAATAGCGCCGCGCGTCGTCTCCGCCGCATATATGTTCACCCCCTCCGGCAGGTACTTGGCGTAGTCCACGGTTTTCAATTGGTTGTCAAAACGCTCGTACACGTAAATTTGTTTGGCCGGCACACCCACGGCAATCAGGCTTTCGGCGATGACCGCCACAATCTCGGGACTGGAACGGATACGGGGAGCTCCCGAGCAGTTCACCTTGATACCGACCACGTCCCGTGGCGAAATGAAGCGCGCCCAGGCGTCTTCGGGACGGGAATCGCCCGTGAGCGTCTTCATCCCACTGGCGATCATCTGCCGGACCATGTCCTGATTCACCTTGTCGGATTGGGCGTCGATCGAGTTCTCGGAATGGACTCTGACTACCTGGCCGGGATAAGGGCCCGGCATCCCGGGCAGCGCAGCGGGTTTATAGAAGCTGACCACGCGATAGACCGGTTCGGTTACCGGACCGGCAAACAGCCGGGCGCCAGCCGCCACTTGCAAGAATATTCGTCTGTCCACGGTGGTGAGTGTATAGCGGATCTCAACCGGCGTCAATCCACCCGCGACCCGGGAGATCGGCCGCCGCCATCCGCTGGGAGCTAGCGCTCGGGCTGGTCGTAGCCGGCCAGCTTGCGGATCCAGATGTTGCGGTAGCGGACTTTCATATCGTGGTCCTGCAGCAGCAGGGGCATGTCGCCGTGCGGCGTATATTTGCCCAGGGCGCGATGCTCGGTGTTGCCCATCAGGTCGCGGTGAATGTGCGCCAGCACGCCGTTGAAAAACAGGGTGACGTAGATGGGCTTGACCAGCTTGTCGCCGTCGAACCTGGGCGCTTCCACCACGATGTCGTAGGTGTTCCATTCGCCCGGCCTGCGAATCGGGTTCACCAGCGGCGGCCACTGGCCGTAGAGCGCGCCCGCCTGGCCATCGGCGTAAGTCACGTTGCCGAAGGAATCGAGCACCTGCACTTCGTAGCGGCTCATCAGGTAGACGCCGCTATTGCCGCGGCTCTGGTCGGAGCCGGTCACGTCGCTCGGCTCGGACCACTCCACGTGAATCTGGCTGTCGCCGAACGATTGCCGGGTGAACATATCTCCGCTATGCGGCGCCACTTCGAAAGTGCCGTCTCGCAGCACCCATTTGGGAGCCACCAGCTTGTCTTTGTCGGCGCCGCGCCCCTGCTGCGCCCACTGGGACAAGTCGCGGCCATCGAACAGCACGATGGCATCGGAAGGCGGCGCGCCGGGGGTCGCACCGGGAGTCACCAGGCGCGGATGCGGCCGGCCGGAATCGTGCACGTGCCAGGGCTGGCCCGGAAGCATGGGCGTATCGAGATAGCCGGGCGTCTTCCCCACGGGATGACTTGGCTGACAAAACAGGGCCGGCAGGAGCACGGCGGCGGCGCTTACCAGGCGTTTCATGTGTGTGCCTCAATCCTTCGACTTGGGAACTACTGCCACGCGGACCGGTTTCGAGCCCGGCGGCACTTTGGCCGTTTTGGTCACCAACTGCAGAGCGGCGGCGGCGGATACCACCCTGGTCATGGCGCGGCCGGCATCCATGCCCGTCAATACCACGACCTGTGGCGAGGGCAGAAAGATCTCCATCACCCGGATCTTGTCTCCGCCGGCGTGGCACCAGACCATCAGCTCTTCATCCTCTTTAAGGGCCTTCTGCATGGCCTGAATCTGGCCCGCCAGAACGGGGCCCACGGCGTCCGGCGCGATGGCCGGACGCGCCGGAGGCTCCGGTTCCTTGGTCGCCGACAGGATCATTTCCTGGGCTAATTGCTTGGTGAGACCTGCCAGTGCCATTCTGGGTTGATGCTATCACGCGGAGCGAATGCCCGGCGCGCGGGTCAGGAGCGGGCGGCGAAAAGATCTTGAAGCGGAACGGCAATATCGGGCCGTTCGGTGCAAAGTACGCCATCGCGAACTTCGCGCATGAGATCGGGAGTGTAAACCCAGGCCTTGCGCGTGTGCGGATCGATCACCCACACATAAGCCACGCCGAAGGCCAGGTAATCGTCAATCTTCGCCTGCATCCGGCCCATGCGATCTTCCGGAGAAAGGATCTCGATGCAGAGAAACGGAGGGCTGGTAAAGATCTCCTCGTCCGGTTCCGGCCCTGCCACCACGCATACATCCGGCACACGGAATCTTGTGGCCGAAACCTGGACCCGCGTCTCCTGGATGACGAAGATGCCCCATTGGCTGCGGCGCTGCCGCAGGTAGAACAGGATTTCCTGCTGCAATTTGGCGTGACTCTTCTCGCCCACGTTTCTCTCCACGATGGCGCCGTCCACATAATCGCAATCTGGATGGTAGATCGTGCGCAGATATTCTTGGATCGAAACCAGTGCGGGTAGGGCGCTCATGTTCACGATTATGCCACGCCGGCATCGCGGTCGTTGCAGAGGGCGCAACGCGCAACTCCTATACGGAAGTTACGCGGCGGGCGTGTCCCGTCGCTCCACCTCGGCCATAATTTCCTCGATCGTCGCGCCTTCCAGCCAGCGATGGCGGTCTCTCGTGTAGTCGCCGGAGCCGGAACGATAAACGCGGAGAAAGCGAGCGAAACCGTCCAGCCCCAGCTCGCGCTGCAAAATGGCGATGGCGTGCCGCTCGAACGCGTCATCAGTCATTTTCTCGGTCGGGTCCATTACACCATCCTTGATACCAGGATACCGGGTTCCGGACGCGAACGGGGAGCTGATTGCCGTACCGAACGGCGCGGCGCAGCAGGCTGTCGTCGGTTGTCAGGAAAACGTCTACCCGGCCCTGCTCGGCGCTGGCCAAATGCAAAGCGTCAAAGGCGCCGAAACCAAGCGACTGAAGAAACGCCGCCCGCTCAGCCGTATGCGATCGCGGAACCACGACCAGGTCGGCAAGTGCAAGCAGGGCGGTAACGTCGTCCCGGCGTTCCGAATCTGGGTTGCGGCTGACCTCGATCTCGAGTGCGGTGCTGCTCACCCAGGTTACCCTGCCCTCGCGTACCAGGCGGAGAATACCATCAACCGCTTCGGCCTCTTCGCGGATACGCGTTTGGCTCTGGTCGTCCGTCGGGCGGTTCAAGCAACAGGCATCCAAGTAAAGTCTCAAAGCTGCGTCCTAGCGCTAGGGCTCGCGCAACCGCTTGGCAAACGCCGCTCCTTTGGTGAACTCTTCCTGCAACTGGCGGGTGCGCAGGTTCTCGCGCAGATGCTCCAGCTCCTGGATGTAGTCGCCGAGGGCGCGGGCGATGTGATCGGTATTGGTGGCCACGATGTCGCGCCACAGATCGTAGGAGCTTAACGCCAGGCGGGTCATATCTTTCAAGCCCGGCCCATACAGCAGCGGCACGGCGCCTTGCCATTGGGCTTCGAGCACGGCGGCGAGCGCGGTGGCGGCCAGTTGCGGCACGTGCGAGGTGCGGGCCACCAGGCGGTCGTGGGCGTCGCAATCGAGCACGGCGATGCGCGCGCCGATCCGGTCAAGCCAGCGGCGGAACTCGCGCGCGGCGGGAGTTTCGAGCTCGCGCGGCCCGTCGGGCGTCAGCGCCCAGGGATGGCCGCGAAACAGCTCGGCATCCGCCGCGGCCGCGCCCCGGCTCTCTTTACCGGCCATGGGATGGCCGCCCAGGAACTGGCAGCGGGTCAGGAGCTGGCGCGCCAGGTAGACGATTTCGCACTTTGTCGATCCGGCGTCGGTCACCAGAGCGCCGGGCTTTACCAGCGGGTCGAGATGGCGGATCGTATCCAGAATTCTGCCGATGGCCTGGGATAGAAAGACGAGGTCGGCCGCGCCAACGGCTTCGGCGAGCGGCGCGCCGCGGTCGATGGCCCCGCGCTCCACGGCACCGGCCAGGGCAGCGGGCGAACTGACGCCCACGATGGCGCCATCGAATCCCGCTTTCCGCAGGGCCAGCCCGAAGGACGCGCCGATCAATCCGGTTCCGACGATGGTTACCTGCTGCATCGACGTTCCAGCCTAGCAGCGGGTGGCAGGGACCGCTCCGTTAGAAGGTGTGAAGAAATAAGAAACATAGCCACAGATGAACACAGATTAACACGGATAAAGAAAACAAAGGATTTATCTGTGTTCATCTGTGGCTAGAATTTGAATCCTTAAAGCTCACTAAATACTCCGGCCGACCGCGGGGGCGATCTGGCGCAACTGCGCGGTCAGCTCTTCGAACTGGCGCGGGCCCAGCGCTTGCGCGCCTTCACTCAGTGCGCGGTCGGGATCGGGATGCACTTCCAGAATCAACCCGTCGGCGCCGGCGGCCACGGCAGCGCGCGCCATCGGCGGCACCTTGTCGCGCCGGCCGGTGGCCTGACAGGGATCGGCCAGGATCGGCAGGTGAGAAAGCTTTTTCACCACGGGAATGGCGCACAGATCGAGGGTGTATCGGGTGTACGTTTCAAAAGTGCGAATGCCGCCCTCGCTCAGGATGACGTCGTAGTTGCCGCCGGCCAGAATATGCTCGGCCGAGAGCAGCAGATCCTCGACGGTAGCGGCAATGCCACGCTTCAACAGGACCGGCTTGGACTGCTTGCCGAGCTCGTCCAGCAGGCGGAAGTTCTGCATGTTGCGCGAGCCCACCTCCAGAATGTCGGCATAGCGCGCGACCAGGGGGATCTCGGTATGGTCGATGACTTCGCTCACCACCAGCAGGCCGTGGCGCTCGGCCGCCTGACGCAGCAGGATGAGCCCCTCTTCACCGGGACCTTCGGCGCCGTAAGGCGATTCGCCGCGCCGGAAGACGCCGGCCCGGAGGGCGCAAGCTCCGGCCTGGGCCGCCATTTCCGCCGAGCGCTCCAACTGCTCGCGGCCTTCCACTCTGGCCGGGCCGGCCAGCACCACCACCCGATTGCCGCCGATCTCGACGCTCCGATCGACGGGGCCCACGCGCACCACCGTACCCTGGGGGCGAAAGCTCCGGCTGGCCAGCTTGTAAGGCGATGCGATGCGATGCGCTTCCTTCACGCCATCCATCACTTCGAAGACCGAAAGATCGGATTCGGCCCTGCCGCCCACTCCGCCAAGCACGGTGTGCACCACGCCGGTGGAGCGGTGTACATCGAAACCCATGTCCACCATGCGGTCGATAACGGCCTCGACCTGTTCGTCGGTGGCGCCGGCTTGCATCACGATTACCATCTATTTGGCTCCGTCCGATTCCATGCGGATGCGCTGGATGCGGCGCATCTCGTCGATGACGCGCTCGAAGATGCCGCGCAGCGCGGCGTTGGTGAGCGGCCCCTGGTTGGCGCCGTTCACGTTGGCGAAGACCAGCTCCTCGCGTTTCGGCTCGTAGATCGGCAACCGGGCTTCGCGCTTCACCCTACCGATGTCTTCCACCACACGGGTCCGTTGGTTGAGCAGCTCAACGATGCGGCGATCGACTTCGTCGATGTGCTCGCGCAACTTGTCCAGTTCCAGGCGCGCTTGTTCTTCGGTCATGCCTTGACCCTCGTAACGGGAGATTCGAAGCCGGCCTTGAGCTGGCGCGCGAAATCTTCCAGATGCGCCGCCAGATTCGGGTCGTTCCCATAGCGTTCGATGACGCGCACGATAGCGCTGCCCACCACCACCCCTTCCACCTGCCGGCCCAATTCGGCCACGTGTTCCGGCTTCGAAACACCGAAGCCGACCGCCAGCGGCAGCTTGGTAAATTGGCGCATGGCCTGGACCAGCGGCGTCACCGAACCGGAAATGGAATCGCGTTCGCCGGTAACGCCGGTGCGCGAAACCAGGTAGACGAAGCCGGTGGAGTAGCGCGCCACTAGTTCCAGGCGGCGCGGCGTGGAAGTCGGCGCGGCCAGGAATACGGTGTCGAGCCCGGCTCCGTGCATGGCGCCGGCGTAGTCGTGAGCCTCTTCCACCGAGGCGTCGGTAAGCAGGCAGCCATCGATGCCGGCGGCCGCGGCGTCGCGAGCCAGCCGCTCGAGGCCGTAGCGCATTACCGGATTTAGATAGGTGAACAGCAGCAGCGGCACTTCCGACCGCTCCCGGATGCGGCGCGCCGCCTGCAGCACCCCGGCCAACGTGGCGCCGGCGCGCAAGGCGCGTTCTCCGGCCCGCTGAATGACCGGGCCATCGGCGATCGGATCGGAGAAAGGCACGCCCAGCTCGACCAGGTCGGCGCCGCCGCGCACCAACGCTTCGACAAGCGCGGGCGTGGCGTCGAGGGAAGGATCGCCGGCAGTCAGATAGGCGATCAGGGCTTTGCCGCCGTCGCGTGCCAGGTCCGCAAACAGCCTGCCGATTCTAGTAGGCATTTCTCACGCTCCACCGCTGCTGTTACCGTGGCGCACGCACTCTTGCGTGTAGCGTCCAGTCTCTACTCGACGCTTCTGCGCCCTGTGGCAGCGGGCGTCGGCAAGAGTGCGTGCGCCACACTTGCCCGAAGAGGGCCGGCGAATCGCCTGCCCCAAGACCCGGCCGCTTGTAAGGAAATGCGGGTTCGTCATGCCTGGTCGAGTTCCTTCAGGTTTTCGCGGTAGATGTCGATGTCCTTGTCGCCGCGGCCGGAGAGGTTGATGAGGAAGACCTTGCCGGCGGCTTGGGGCGCGCGGCGGAAGGCTTCGGCGAGGGCGTGCGCCGATTCCAGCGCCGGAATGATGCCCTCCACGCGCGAGAGTTTGCAGGCGGCTTCCAAGGCTTCGGAATCGGACGCGGCTACGTATTCGGCGCGGCGCCGATCGTGGAGCAGGGCGTGTTCGGGACCGATCATGGCGTAATCCAGGCCGGCCGAAATCGAATGCGTCGGCGAAACCTGCCCGTCGTCATCCTGCAGCAGGTAGCTGTAGGCGCCCTGCAGCACGCCCGGCGATCCGCCGCGAAAACGGGCGGCGTGCAGGCCGAGCTCCTGGCCGCTGCCTCCGGCTTCAATGCCGACCAGTGCCACGTCATGGTCCGGCAGGAAGGCGTGGAAAATGCCGATCGCGTTCGAGCCGCCGCCCACACAGGCGAAAACCGTATCCGGCAGGCGGCCTTCGGCTTCGAGGATCTGCCGCCGGGCCTCCTCGCCGATGATCTTCTGAAAATCGCGCACCATCATAGGATAAGGGTGCGCGCCCAGGGCCGAGCCCAGCAGGTAATACGTATCGCCGACGTTGGCGACCCAGTCGCGCATGGCCTCGCTGATAGCGTCTTTGAGCGTTCGGCTGCCGCTCGAAACGCCGATCACCTTGGCCCCCAGCAGGCGCATGCGGAAGACGTTGAGCCGCTGGCGGCGCATGTCTTCCTCGCCCATGTAGACGATGCATTCGAAATCGAGCAGCGCGCACACGGTGGCCGTAGCCACGCCATGCTGGCCGGCGCCGGTTTCGGCGACGATGCGGCGCTTGCCCATGCGGCGGGCCAGCAACGCCTGCCCCAGGGCGTTATTGATTTTGTGAGCCCCGGTGTGGAGCAGGTCTTCGCGCTTGAGCCAGATACGGGCGCCGCCCAGGGATTCGCTGAGGCGCCGCGCGTAGTAGAGCGGCGTGGGCCGGCCCGCGAAGGTGGCGAGCAACTGGGCGAGTTCGGCCTGAAACGCCGGGTCCTGACGCGCTTCCAGGTACGCTTTCTCCAGCTCCTCGATGGGCGCCATCAGAACTTCCGGCACAAACCGCCCGCCGTAAGGTCCGAAGTGCCCGCCGGCATCGGGCTGCGCCGTCACGAGCGGAGCGCCGCCCCGGCCGCCTGCAGAAACTCTCTCATCTTTCTGTGGTCCTTTTTGCCAGGCTCGCTTTCGATGCGCGAGCAGGCGTCCACACCCCAGGGGTGCGCCAGTTCGACGGCGCGCGCCACATTGGAAGCATCCAGGCCGCCAGCTACGATGATCGCCTTGGGCGACTCCGCCGCGCGGCGCCAATCGAATGCCTGGCCGGAGCCGCCGTACAGGTCGCCGGCCGGGCCATCCAGCAGGAGGGCCTCGGCGGGAGTGTCGCGATAGACCGCGAAACTGAAGTCTGCCGTCACGCGCGCCGCTTTCCATACGGCGATCGCTTGCGGATAGCGGTCCGCGGTTTCCTCGCCATGCAGTTGCGCCACGTCCAGCGCCGCAATGCGCGCGGTCTCTTCCATCCTCGCGGGCGCCTCGTTCACAAACACGCCCACGCGCCGCACGCCCGGAGGAGATTCAATGCCGGCGGCTCTTTCCGGCGCGAGATAGCGCGGGCTGCCCGGGTAGAAGTTGAAGCCGATGGCCGTGGCGCCCGCATCGATGGCGGCGGAAGCATCTTCCTGATTGGTGATGCCGCAGATTTTGAGAATGGGGCCAGTGGAGAAAATCATGGCGCCACCAACTTCGCGAGCGCAGCGGCGGGATCGCTCGATTTCATGAGATGCTCGCCCACTAGAAACGCATGGTACCCGGCGGCCCGCAAGCGAGCGATGTCGCTGGCGTCGTGAATCCCGCTCTCGCTCACCAGCACCGCGCCAGCCGGCATGAATTCGGCCAGGCGCAGAGAAGTTTCCAGCGTGACTTCAAAAGTAGACAGGTCGCGATTGTTGACGCCGACGATGTCGCCGCCCGCGGCTGCGGCGACTTCCAACTCGCGGCGGTTATGAACCTCGACGAGGGCGGCCATGCGGTAGCGCGCGGCAGCCTCCCGAAAGTCGCGGATCTCGCGCTCGGTGAGGATGGCTGCGATCAGCAAAATGGCATCGGCGCCGTGAGCCGCGGCCTGGAGAACGTGCTCGGGCGCGATGGTAAAGTCCTTGCGCAGCACGGGCACGCGCACCGCCGCGCGGGCGGATTCCAGGTCGGCCAGGCTGCCTTGAAAAAAAAATTCGTCGGTGAGCACCGAAATCGCCGCCGCGCCGCCCGATTCGTACGCCGCGGCGATCCGCGCCGGGGCGAAATCGGCTGCGAGCAAGCCCTTGCTGGGAGAGGCCTTTTTCACTTCAGCGATGATGGCGGGCGCGTACTGGATGAGCGCGGCGCGGAAATCCCGGCGCGTCCGAATGCGCGCCTGAGCCCGGCGTTCCCATTCTTCAACCGGGAGGACGCCCGCGGCTAACTCGGCGCGCTTTTGGGCGACAATACGGGCCAGAATGTCGGGAACAGTGTCGGTCAAGGGTCTTCATTTCATGGTATCAAACCGCTTTCGGTCTTCCGCGGGTGACTGAAGAGCTGGTGGGACAGACAATCGCTTCTTGTCGTCTGTCTCGCGGGCGTCCATTGAGAGGCGCGACAGACGACAAAAGGCGATTGTCTGTCCCACCTAACGTGCGCCCCGCGGCACCGGCAGCGTTTCCGGGCACAGCACGCGCGCGCCGCCCCAACCGGCGGCGCGAAACTTCTGCGGCGACGCGGTGAACACCAGCTTGTAGCTGGCGGGCTCGAACGGCGGCTCGGCCGGCTGCTGGCCGCGCGGATAAACCAGGGCGAGATATTTGAGGATCCCGAAGATGTCGGTCTCTTCGGGCTGGCGCAGCCGGTAGCCGTTAGACCGGAAATGGATAGCCGTGCCTTGGCCGGAAAGCCGCCACGCCAGAAACGCGCAACACGCGATGGCATGCTCGAACCAGGCATCCAGATCGCGAGGCACTTCGCTGTCCAGGAACAACTCCACGATGGGTTCCTGTTCGCGGGCGAATTCGCGAACCTGCAGACTGCCCACGTGCGCGGACGCCTTCCAATCCACGTGCCGCGCGCTCTCGAACGCCTCGTAGGGCCGGATGCGGTAGAAGTCGCGGCCCAAGCCCCGGTAGTGGCTTTCGATTTCGCCGTTAATGCCCGCGAGCAGGTCTTCGAAGCCGGGCTGCGGGTCGATTTGCGGATAAACCAGAGTTTCCCGCTGCAGGGTAACGCCGGCCGAGCGGTCGAGGAAACCGAACGGGAACGAAGTGGAAATGGCGAACCCGTTGGTGCGGTAGAGGCCGCGGCGCGGGAAACGGGCCTCCACCGTCTTCTCCAGTGTGGCCCCAATCGGCAGCAGGGGGAAGAACACCGGATGACGCAGGGTGGGGCGATCCACCGCCGGGATTCCCTCCACGCGGATGGCAAACGACGGCATCAGCAGTTTCCGATTGCTTACGCTCATACGCCCCGGGACGAACCGGCCGGCGGCCACGTGCTCCGGCACTACGTAATCCACTTCCAGCCCGGCCAGGCATAGCCGGCTGATCAGCCCGGAAACCAGCAGCGTCGACATGAGGGCGCAGGCAAACAGAAGAATGAGATTATTGGCCGTGAGGATGGCTGCCACGGTAAGGACAACCGTAGCCAGGACAAACACGCTCCCACCGAGCGTCATCCGGTACCGGATGGAACGCCGTAGCATGCGGGACAGAGCGGCCAGGACTGCGCGAACGCGGGGCATCATCGGCGCTTCCGCCTGAACCAACTACAGCATGAAGCGCCCGCGGAACTCAAGCGGGCTGAAGCGGTCGGCGATCAGCTCTCAGCCGCGCCGGGGTTGGCCGATCGCTAATTGCCGAGAGCTTTCCGCCGCGGACTGGTCTATCCTGGATAGCAAGTGTTTCAGGGAAATGCCAGCCGCCTGAGGAAGGTTCTTCGGATATTAGGCGCCGCCGGCTTGACGTGTGCCGCGGTGCGCCCGGTCTCCGCTCCGCTCGCGCCGCTGGGCGTATGCGAAGTGTTGCGCGATCTCGCCGGCCTGGCGGGCAAGGCTATCCCGGTGCTGGGCCGATATTCCTACCGCGAGAACGGCCGCTGGATGAGTGAGCAGGCGTGCGATCCGGCCGCGCCGGCGCCCGCCGAATTGTGGCTGCTGGAAAGCTCCACGGACGGCCCCATGCCGCCGCGCGACTACGAAATCGACGCGGTTGTGCTGAAGCGCAAGAGAATCGAAATGGAGCGCCGCACTTCGCTCGGCAAATTCCGCTTCGGCACGCCGGATTACGACCGCTGGGCGATCGTCTATGGCCGCGTGGAAGCGCGCAAAGGCGACGACGCCAAAATCGCTCCGGCCAACCTGGTCTTTCGCGGCAGCGGCGCGGTGCTGATTCTGCCGGGCGAGCCGTAGCACCTCATGGCAGAAGTCGTCGCAGGCCGAGGGCCTACTCCACAAGGTCCGCAAGTGCATTGGAATCTTCGTGGAGTAGGCGTTTACCCCTGCGCTTTTTCGCCCCTTCAATTCTCCGTCGGCACCTTTTCCGCGTGGTCGATCACCAGTGTATCTACCGGCCCCTTCTTTGATTCCAACTTCAGGCCGATCTGTTCCTGCACGGCGGTTAATAAACTGGGGCCGCCTTCCTGGCTGTCTGGCGCTGGTCCCCGCCCTTCGCCTCCCGGCCCAGGCATGGGCATCGGCATTCCCCTCATCGGGCCTTGCCCCGGTTCCGGCGCAAAGTCGAGAGTGAAATCGTATTTGCCTTTCAAGCCGGTTTCATCGCGCACCGGCCTGCCCAATTGCTCGCCCAACATATTCGCCAGGTCGGAAGTGGTCTGCCGGCTGCCCACCATGCGGAAGCGCCCGTTCTCCATCATGATCATCAGGCCCGCTCGTCCTTTGGGCAGTTGCGGGAAACCGCCCGGCCCGGGCGGTGGCGGGGGGCCGTCGCCCGGCCCTACCTCTTTAGCTCCATCGGCCGCCGGCGGAATTTCCTCCGACGGCTTCATCTTCGACCCGCCCTTTCCCACCATCAGTCCGAAAATCGGCAGCTCCTTGGTTTCCCGATGCAGCTTCACCTGGAAGCGTTCGGCCAGCAGATTTTGCAGCATCTGGTTGAACTGCTCTTTGGTAGCGCCGTCCGGGACTTTGGCGGTGAGGTCGAATCGCTCCGAATTGAACCAGTCGGGGCTGGCGATCTGGTACGACTGCACGCCGTAAGCACGCGACATCAGCATGCTGAGATTGACATTATTGCAGGTAAGACGTCCCGGGTCGGGAGTGCCCGGACCACCCCGGCATCCCATCATCATACGGCCCGGCGCCTGCGCGGCCGCCGGCTTTATGGAGGCCACATCAAACGCCGGCTGGCCGGCCGTGCCCTGTCCGAAAACAGGCACACAGAAAATTGCCGCCATGCCGCATGCCAGGATTGTCAATCGCATTCCGACCTTCCCCTTGGTGGTAACTCTAGCGCATCCGGAGGGTCGGGCGGACGCCCTCGTCCGCGCGCGACCCCCTGGTCGCGCTCTTGCATTTTTTTGCAAATTCTCGCGCAGACCACAAACCTTAAGGAGTAGACGGCCGAAACACCGCAACGTGAGGTTATTGGACCCTCTATTTCAGACCGATGAATCCCGCTTGCGCGGTTGCCGCCGGAGATGCAGCCTGATATCCTTTGAATTAATTCCATCCTCGATAAATACAGGAGACAAAATGGCAGTAAAAGTGGGTATCAACGGCTTTGGCCGCATTGGCCGGAATATCGTCCGGGCGGCATTGCACCGGAGTGACGTGGAATTCGTCGCGGTCAACGATCTGACCGATACGAAAACGCTGGCGCACTTGCTCAAGTACGACTCGGTGCTCGGAACGCTCGGCGCCGAAATCGCCTCCGATGCCGATTCCATCACGGTGAACGGTAAGAAAATCAAGGTCTTCGCCATCAAGGACCCGGCCCAGCTCGATTGGGCCAGCGTGGGCGCGCAAGTGGTGGTGGAATCCACCGGCCGATTCACCGACGCCAAGGACGCCTCCAAGCACCTCCGCGGTCCGGTAAAAAAGGTAATCATCTCCGCGCCGGCCAAGAACGAGGACGTCACCATCGTGTTGGGCGTGAACGATGCGGCCTACGATCCGGCCAAGCACAATGTCATCTCCAATGCCTCCTGCACAACCAACTGTTTAGCTCCGGTGGTGAAGGTGTTGAACGAAACCTTTGGCGTGCTAAAGGGTTCGATGACCACCATCCATAGTTACACCAACGACCAGAACGTGCTGGATTTCCCGCACAAGGATCTGCGCCGCGCCCGCGCTGCCGCGATCAACATGATTCCCACCACCACCGGCGCCGCCAAAGCCATCGGCCTGGTAATGCCGGAGTTGAAGGGGAAACTGGATGGTTACTCCATGCGCGTCCCCACCCCCGACGTCTCGGTCGTCGATCTTGTCGCGATTCTGGCGAAGCCCACTACCACCGAAGCCGTCAACGCCGCTCTGAAAGCTGCCGCCGAAGGCCCGCTCAAGGGTATTCTGGGATACACCGAGGACCCGGTAGTGTCGACGGACATGCTGCACAACCCCAACAGCTCGATCGTCGACGCCCAGTTGACCAAGGTGTTGGATGGTAACCTGTTGAAGGTAGTAGCCTGGTACGACAACGAATGGGGCTATTCCATGCGAGTCGTGGACCTGATCGCTTTCCTGGCTGCCAAAGGACTGTAAGCGCCCCCAAGAAAACCGAACCAAACCCGGCGGGGAGGCGAATCACAGTAGAATAACGCTGAACAGCCCCGTGATCCGCATCCCCGCACTATTTCTTTGCCTTCTCGTGCCCGCCTGGCTGGTCGCCGTCGAGCACCGCGGTACGGTGCGCGCGGCCGACCAGTGGATTCCCGGCGCCACCGTGACTGCACGGCAGGGCGACATCAAAGTGGTCGCCTACACGGACGAGTCCGGGCAGTACCGCCTCGATCTCGGGCCCGGTACGTGGGACATCGAAATCGGCATGTTCGGGTTCAGTCCCGTGCACGGCCAGATCGAGGTCGCCTCCGACGCCACTTTCCGCGATTGGACCCTGACCATGCCCTGGTACGCGGGAACCCAACCGGCCCGACCCGCCCAGGCCGCCGTCTCCGCTCCGGCCGCTTCCCCCGGCAACAATCCGAATCGCCAGCGCGGCCAGGGCGGTTACGGGCGCGGCGATCGAGGCCAATCCGGCCAGCCGGCGCAGCGCCCCAATTTCCAAAGCCTCGCCATGAATGCCACCGAGCAAGGCCAACAAGACCTGTCGGCTGCCGCACCGGCTAGCCAGACGGCCGGCGACGCTGCCGACGCGGATGCCAACGATTCGTTTCTCGTAATGGGCAGCAACAGTGGTGGTTTGGCGGCTGCTTCCGATGAGCAGGCGCGCGCCAACCGCATGGCAGGCCGCGGTGGCCCCGGCGGGCCGGGTGGGCCGGGTGGACCCTCCTTGGGTGCGCAGAGCGACGTGGCTTTTAACGGTTTGCCCGCACAGGGGGCTGCCGACAGCCTGGGGCTGGGCGGATTCGGCGCGGCGGGAATCAATGGCGGATTCGGCCCCGGCGCCGGTCCGGGAGGAGGCGGACCTGGCGGCGGTGGTGGACGTGGATTCGGCGGTGGCGGCCGCGGCGGCAGAGGCGGCGGTGGGGGTGGGGCAGGTGGCCGCGGCGGCGCGCGCGGCAATCGCGCTCCATTCAACGGCCAGTACTCCGGCTTCGGCAACCGGCGCCGTGCCCAACCCGCGTATACCAGTTCCATCGCCGTCACGGTCACCAACTCCGCGCTCAACGCCGCCCCGTTCTCTCTCAACGGCGAGAACCAGCCCAAGCCCTCTTCGGCCCGCGAATCCGTGGCGTTCAACGTCGGCGGTCCGCTGCGCATCCCCAAAATCTATAGCGGCAATACCTGGACGGTCTATCTCACCGTGCAGGGGACGCGCGCCCGCTCGGCGCAGAGCAACGTCGCGACCGTACCTACCGCGGCCGAGCGCGACGGCGATTTCTCCGGCCTGAGCTTGCGCAGTCAGCCCATCGCCATTTACGATCCGAAGAACACCGCGCCGTTCCCGAACAACATCATCCCTTCCGCCCGCATCGATCCCGCCGCGGCCGGTTTGCTGCAATATTTTCCTGCTCCTCTCTATACCGGCATCGTGCAGAATTACGACATCGATCCTTCCAATCCCAGCGCCACCAATTCGGTGGGCCTGCGCATCGGCGGACCCATTTCCACCAAGGACCGGCTTAGCTTCAACGAACAATACAGCGGAAACAGTTCCACCTCCGAGCAACTGTTCGGCTTCAAGGACACCACCAGCGGCTACGGTCTGAGCACCACAACCCAATGGGCGCATAGCTTCCGCCCGCGGCTCAACAATACCGTCAACGCCGCCTTCAGCCGCAGCGTGAGCGATCTCACCCCCTACTTTGCCTACAAGACCAACATCGTCGGCGACGCGAAGATCGCGGGGCCTGACGAAACCCCGCTCGATTGGGGCCCTCCCAGCCTGTCGTTCACCAATTTCGGCTCCCTCAGCGATAGCTCGCCATCGCAAAGCCGCAGCCAAACGCTGAACCTCACCGACTCGCTCACCTATACCGTGCAGCGCAAGCACAACCTGCAATTCGGTTTTGGTTACCGGAAGCTCGCGCAGAACCCTATTTCCTACGCCAACGCCCGCGGCTCGTTTTCGTTTTCGGGCGCGCTCACCAGCGGCTACGATGCGAGCGGCGCCGTCCTTCCCAATACCGGTTTCGATTTCGCCGATTTCCTCCTCGGCTACCCGCAGACCAGCTCGCTGCGCACCGGCAATTTCAGTAACTACTACCGCGGCTGGGCAACCAATGCTTACGCCCAGGACGATTGGCGGGTGCGCCCCAACCTCTCCATCAACATCGGTCTTCGCTATGAGTACTTCGCGCCCTACACCGAATTGCGCGGGCGCCTGGCCAACCTGGATGTGAACGGGAATCTCACCGCGGTGGACGTGGTGACGCCCGGTGTGCGCGGCCCTTACACCGGTGCGTTCCCCGCCAGCCTGGTGAACGGCGATCCGGATCTTTTCTCGCCGCGCCTCGGTCTGGCCTGGCGTCCTTCCACCAAACATAGCCGGGTCGTCCGCTTGGGGTATAGCATCTTCTATAGCGGTTCGGCCTACGGCAGCATCGCCGCGAAGATGGCGGCGCAGCCACCCTCGGCTAAAGCCGAAAACGTCAGCAACAGCCTCACCAGTCCGCTCACTCTCGAGGAGGTCTTGGCCACTCCGCCACCTGGGCTAAGCGATACCTACGCCATCGACAAGAATTACAAGCTGGCGTACGCGCAGACCTGGGTGGTCGCCCTGCAGCAAACCCTGCCCTCCAACACGCTGATCGAATTCGAATATCTGGGCACCAAAGGCACCCGGCTCGACGAGCAGTTCGCGCCCAACGAAGCCGCGCCCGGAACACCCGCCGCGCTGGTGGCCGAAGAGCTGCGCGTCCCCAACATCGGAGCATTCACTTACGAGACCGACAACGGGAATTCCATCTATCATGCCGGCCAGATCCGCCTGACGCGGCGTTTCAGCCGCGGTATGTCCGCCATGGCTCTCTACACGCGTGCCAAGTCGATCGACGATGCGTCCACGTTTAGCGGCGGCGGCAGCGGAACCGTCGTCCAGAATTTCGACGACCTCAGCGCCGAGCGCGGCCTCTCCAGCTTCGACCAGCGCAACCACCTGACCCTCAACTATCTGCTGTCTTCCCCGGTCGGCATTCACGGCCTCTGGCGTAACGGCGGCTGGAAAACCAGGGCGTTTGCCGGTTGGACCTATAGCGGCGGTTTTACTTTCAGCAGCGGCACGCCGCACACGGCGCTGATTTCAGGGAACCTGGCTTCCACTTCCGGCATCGCGGCGCTGGAACAATTGCGCGCCGAAGCTACCGGGACGTCCATCGACGCGCCCGGCTTGCCCTACTTCAGCCTGGCGGCGTTCACCACCCCGGCTTCGGGCACGTTCGGCGACGCGGCCCGGGACACCATCCCCGGCTTGCCGGTAATTTCCCTCAACGGCGCCTTAAATCGCGCCTGGCGCTTCGGCGACGTCGGCCGCCGCCAGTTGCAACTGCGGCTTTCCGCCAATAACATGCTGAACCACGTGCAGATCACCGGTTTCGGCACCACGGTCAACTCCGACAACTACGGCCTGGCCACCGGAGCTTCGTCCACCCGCACGGTGACCCTGCTGCTGCGGTTTAATTTCTGATATGAGGAACAGCTCAGAGTTAACTTCGCATCCGCCGCCGTGGCGCGCGCACTCGCGGGCGGCGCGCGGAGTCTCTGAACTCCTGCGGTGGTGGAATTTGGGTCGAGCCGGGCTTCGGTGCTCCACGGTGGCTTCGCGGCACGCGCGAGTGCGCGCGCCACATTTCCTCCTCGCGCTCGCGTTGCTCGCGTTCGCCGCGGCCGGCCAGCAGCGGCCCCCTCAGGCGCCCGCCCCCATCTTCACCGCCAATGCCCATCTGGTGATTGTGGATGTCACGGTCAAGGATCCCAAGACCGGCAGGCCCATCGAAGGCCTCAAGCCCACCGACTTCACCGTGCTCGAAGATGGCAAGCCGCAGAAAATCTCGGTCTTCGAATTCCAGAAGCTCGCGATGGACCCGGAGCCGCCTCCGCCGCCTCCTGCTTTGGCCGACCAAAAGGAACTGCCGGAAGATCCCAAGACCGTCATCTCCACCGAAAGTCCCGGCCACATTCAGTATCACGACAAGCGCCTGCTGGTGCTGTTCTTCGATTTCACCACCATGGGCGTGCCCGAGCAGTTGCGCGCGCAGGATTCCGCCCTCACCTTCTTGGATAAGCAGATCACCTCTTCCGACATGGTGGCCATTCTGCTCAACACCGGCGTGGTTCAGGTGAAAACCGATTTCACCGCCGACCGCGACCAGTTGAAGAGCATCGTCGAAAACCTGCCCATCGGCGATATGAGCGATCTTTCCGCCCTGGCCGACATGGGCGCCGACACCGAGGAGGACACCGGCGCGGCTTTCGTGGCCGACGAAACCGAGTTCAACATCTTCAATACCGATCGCAAGCTGCAGGCCATCGAAGATGCCGTACACATGCTGGCGACGCTGCCCGAAAAGAAGGTGCTGCTATATATTTCGAGCGGCATCAACAAAAACGGCATGGACAACCAGGCGCAACTGGAAGCTTCCATCAACGCTTCGGTCAAGGCCAACGTGGCCATTTATCCCATCGATGCGCGCGGCTTGATGGCCGACCCTCCGGGCGGCGCGGCCAGCGTCGGCGCCTCCCGCGGCACCGGAATCTTCAACGGCTCGGTCTACAATTCGCAGCGCGCCTCGATCAACGATTCTCAAGAAACCCTCTCCAGCCTGGCGTCGGAGACCGGCGGCAAACTGTTCGTCGACAACAACGACCTCTCCATGGGAATCGTGGCGGCGCAGCAGCAGTTCCGCAGCTATTACATCGTTGGTTACTACACCACCAACGCCAAAGAGGACGGCCGTTACCGCCGCATTACCGTCAAGCTGAGTTCCAATGTCGCCGCCAGGATCGAGAACCGTCAGGGCTACTACGCCGACAAGGTTTGGGGCAAATTCAACGGCCAGGAGAAAGAGCAGCAGTTGCAGGACGCGCTGTCGGCGGGAAACCCGGTGACTGACATCCCGATCGTGCTCGAAGCCGATTACTTCCGCATCACGCCCACCGCGTATTTCGTGCCGCTTTCGATCCGCGTGCCCGGTTCGGTCATCGCCCTGGCGCAAAAGAGCGGCGGCGCAGGCGAGACCCGCTTCGATTTCATCGGCGAAGTGATCGACGAGCGCAAGACCGTCGTCGCCAAAGTGCGCGACTTCATCACCGTCAAACTCGGCGCCCAGGATGCGGCTCAGCTCGCCCGCCGCAACTTGCACTACGACGCCGGCTTCACCCTCGCCCCCGGCAAGTACCGCGTGAAATTTCTGGTGCGGGAAAACCAGACCGGCAAAATGGGCACCTTCGACGGCCGGTTCATCGTGCCCGATCTGGCCGCGGATTCCACCTTGCTCAAGGTCAGCTCGGTAGTTTGGAGCAGCCAGCGCGAACCGCTCAAGGCCGCCGTGGGCGCCGCCGAACGCACCTCGCGCAAGACCAACGATGCCGATCCGTTAATCGTGGGCGACGAGAAGATCGTCCCCAACATCTCCAGGGTCTTCCGCCGCGCCCAGAAGATGTTCGTCACCTTCGACGTGTACGACGCACATCCGGACCCCGCCGATTACAAGGCCCGCCGCGTGAGAGTCGGCATGAGCCTGTACAACCAGAAGGGCGTCAAAACTTTCGAAGCCCAGCCGCTGCTGCTGACCCAGATCGCCGCCACAAGGCCGGAAGCGGTGCCGGTAGCGATCGAAGTCCCGTTGAAGGACGTCGCCCCCGGCCGCTACACCTGCCAGCTCAACATCGTCGATGAGGTGGGGCGCAAGTTCGCCTTTCCACGCGCGAGCCTGGTGGTGCGGTAGTCCGAGTCAGAGCCGCGACTGTGAAGGAGCGGCTGCCGGAAGCGGACCATAACTCGCCGATGCGTCAGGCTTGGCGGAGTTTTCGATAGGGCCGCAACAACCGCTCCTTTACAGTCGCGGTTCTGACCCGAACATTGCGATGCGTAGCGTGAAGGGACAATATACTATCCTTTTTGTCAATAAACAAACAAGAGGAATGATATATTATCCCTGATGGAAGATCTGGATTCCATTCGCGCCGCCATCGTCTCCAAGCGCAAAGCACTCGCTTGGCGCCAGCAGGACCTTGCCGGGCTGTCCCGCGTCAGCCTGCCGACTATCAAGGCATTGGAACAAGGCCGGGTGTCGGAACTGGGCTTTTCCAAGCTTGTCCGCATCCTGACGGTCCTGGGGCTTGAGTTGAAGCTCCAGCAGGCAAACCGCAGTCGGCCGACGCTTGAAGACCTCAGGAGAGAGGCCGGCGATGACGATCACGTGGACTAACCGAGTCGAAACTCAGGCCTGTATCCGTAGCGGGAGATATGCAGCCAGCCTTCGCAAACAACTGACGACTTGTTCTAGGTGCATAACCGTGTACGAGGGCGGAAGCAGAGAGTCTATTACGATTAGGTCGCTGGACCGGACTATACGGTGCTCCCCCTCTCGAAGCACTACGTTGATTCTGGGATCATTGTGAGGAACATACGATGTCATCTCTTCGGCCAATAGGTGTGCTCTTGGCTGGAGAGTTGACTTCCACATTCTCTCGACCTCATCGAAGGGCATCGGGTTCCCTTTTTGTCGCCGCGATAGGGTCTCGATCTCCAGGCAGAGTGCCTCTGTCTCGTTTTTCAACTCGATTGGGCTCATTAATTCGAACCTAGCTAGCACATCCTGCCACTCAGTACAACATAACTTCCCTTAAGTCGGGCAATAGGTCTCAGGTTACCCTGTAGCCGATCCCCGTCGCTTAGTCTGTCCGTTGTGCGAAGTGCCGGCGCCACTACCTACTTCCCGATACAGAACGTCGAAAAGATGCGGTTCAAGATGTCGTCGGCGGTGGTGGCGCCGGTGATGGCGTCGATCGGGTGCTGGGCGGCGTAGAGTTCGACGAGAACCATTTCGTGCGGAATCCGAGCTTCCACCGCGCATTGCGCTGTTGCCAGGTGAATGCCTGATTCCAGCAGCAGGCGCTCATGGCGGAGGCTGGTGATGAAGCCAGTCTCGTTTTCCAGCGCGCCGGCTGGCAGCACGGCATCGAGAATGGCTTGACGGAGTTGCTTGATGCCTTCGCCGGTGAGCGCGGAAACGGGAATCGCTTCTTCGATATCCGCTCGCCCCAGATCGCATTTATTGCCGGCCACAAGTGTGCGCCCCCCGTCCCGCGCTCGGCGGACAATCTCGCGGTCTCCTTGGTCGAGCGGCCGCGAGATATCCACCACCACCAGGGCCAGATCGGCATCCGCCAGGGCTTCGAAGCTGCGCGCGATGCCCAACGATTCGATCGTTTCCTTCGATTCCCGAATCCCCGCGGTATCCACTAGCTTTACCGGGAATCCGCCAATCGAAGCGGTTTCGGAAATCGCATCGCGGGTGGTCCCCGGAATGTCGGTGACGATGGCGCGATCCTGCTCCAGCAGGCGGTTGAACAGGCTGCTCTTGCCGACGTTGGGGCGGCCGACGATGGCAAGCGTCAGTCCCGAGTGCACCAGGTTGCCGTAAGCGAAGCTCGCCGCCAACTTCGCCACGCCGGCCTGAATAGGCTCCAGGCGCGCGGCGATCTGTTCCGCCGAGGCTACGCCGATGTCGTCTTCGGCGAAATCGATGCCGGCTTCGAGCAGCGCAATCAGCTCGAGCAGCTTTTCCTTCACCGGCGCGAGACGCCGCGACACCGAGCCCGCCGCCTGCTCGGCCGCCACGCGCGCCTGATACAGCGTGGTGGCTTCGATCAGGTCGCGCACCGCCTCGGCCTGCGGCAGATCGATGCGGCCGTTCAGGAAGGCGCGCAGGGTGAACTCGCCGGGTTCGGCCAGCCGCGCGCCGGCCTCCAGCGCTCGCGCCACGGCATGCCGCAGAACGACCGGCGCACCATGGCAGGAGATTTCCACCACGTCTTCGGCGGTATAGGAGCGCGGCGCTTCGAAGTATGTCGCCACCACCTGGTCCACGGCGTGGCCGGAAGTGTCCGGCAACTCCGCCATGCGCGCGTTCCAGGATCGCCAGGCGCCGCCGGTCTCGAATCTCAGAACCCTCTCCGCCACCTGGCGCGCGTCGCGGCCGGAGAGGCGCACGATCCCCAGACCGCCCCGTCCCGGCGGAGTGGAAATGGCGACGATGGTGTCATGGGTCGGCAATTGGCTCACCTAATTGTGGCGCACTCACTCTTGCGTGCCGCGTCGAGACTCGTCTCGACGCCCACGCTCCACCCTGGAAAGTCCGGTCGAGCGCGGACCAACCAGCTCTGGCCAAAGGTCTTGAGCTGTTCCAACAGGAGATCGACCACGGACCGAAACAGCCGAAGCACACGATTTGCCATGGCCAGGTCTCATCCGAAGTGAAGCGGGCGTCGAGAGAAGTCTCGACGCGGCACGCAGGAGTGCGTGCGCCACGTTGCTACCGCCGCGGGCCGCGACGCGGTGGACCGGAATCGCGGCGGCGGCCTTCGCCATGCGCACCGCGGGGCCGGTCATCGCGCCCATGGCGCCCGTCTCCGCCGCGGGGTGAAAACACGCTGGGCGGCGGCTCCGGCAGACTGGCCATGCCGGCGGGGTAAACCACTACCTGGCGCGACGGGCCGGAGCCCTGGCTCTCGCTGCGAATGGTGGCGTCGTTGCGCAGCGCCAGGTGGATCACGCGCCGCTCGCGGCTGTTCATGGGGTTAAAGCGAAACGGCGTGCCCGTGTGCTTCACCTTTTCGGCCGCCGCCGTGGCGCTTAGCCGCAACTCCTCGATGCGCAGCAGGCGATAGTCGTTGGCATCGAAGGAAAGCCGCGAATGGTCTTCCGACGGCATGCGCAGCATTTCCATGGTGGCGTGTTCGAACGCCAGCAGCAGCTCGGCGCGATTGGCCAGCAGCGTATCCACGTCGGCGCCGGTGAACTTCACCAGCACGTCGGGCGTTTCCACGTCGTCCTCGCCGGGCCGCGCGTCCTCGATCGCGAACTCCAGATCGAAGCCACCGCTCGAAAACACCCTGCGCAAGAACCCTTCGATGCGGGGGGCTATGGAGGACGCGGAATACTTTCTCTCTGTCACTGGCTATTTCCTGCCGTTCTTTTTCTTGGGAAGCTCAACGCTGCGAGCCGCTTCCAAGGCGGCTTCGGTGTGGTTGAAGAACCATTGCTGGCCCATGTTCACGAGATTGCTGGTCAAGTAGTATAACACCAGGCCGCTGGGCAAATTATAGAACATGGCGCCGAAAATCAGCGGCATCATCATCATCATGTTCTTCTGGTTGGGATCGACGTTCGCCTGCGGGGTCATCTTCTGCATCAGAAACTGGCTGGCGATCATGACGATGGGCAAGACCTTGATGGCCAGGTGTTCGGGTTGGGAGAGATCCGTCACCCACAGCCAGGTAGCGCCGCGCATTTCCACCGAAACCGAAAAGACCTTATAGAAGGCGATAAAGAACGGAATCTGGATCAACATCGGGAAACAGCCGCCCATGGGATTCACGCCATACTTCTTATACAGGCCCATCACTTCCTGGTTCTGATCGGCCTTTTTCGGATCGCGCATGCCCACGTTCTTGTACTTGGCGTTGATGGCGTCGATCTGGGGTTTGAGCGCCTGCATTTTCCGCATCGACTTCATATTGGAAAGCCGGAGCGGGAACAGGATGGAATTCAGGACGATCGTGACCACCACGATCGACCATCCGAAATTGTGGATGAATCCGCGGTTAGCCCAGTCGACGAGCAGGAACAGCGGCTTGGCCACCACCCCCAGCCAGCCGAAATCCACCACCTGTTCGAGCTTGGGATCGATGCTCTTGAGCAGGTCGTAGTCCTTGGGACCGACGAACACGCGAAAACGATTCGTCGCCGCGTCGCCGACCGCCGCGCCGAAAAACGGAACTTTCTTGCCCTCGAACGGCGTCGCCACGATATCGGATAACGTAACCGTCTCGACGCCGGTGTCTTGCTCCGGCAGGAAGACCGCGGCGAAATATTTATCGCTCAGGCTGAAAAACGAAAAGTCCCCGTGCGCGACGATGGGGCCGTTCTTCGCGTTTCCCGGGGTCACCAGTTTCTGCTGCGTCAGATCGTAATAGGCGGTTGACTCGGTGGCGGCGGGGGCGCCCAGGGTCAGATCGCCGAATCCGCCGCGCCAGTCGATCAGGTGCGGGAGCGGCTGTCCATCGACGGAAACTTCGGTGGTAACGTCCAGCAGATAGCTGTTTTTCTGAAAGTGGAAGACCTTGCGAACGCTGGTGTGCCCGTCGGAAAAGGCGTAGCTTACCCCAAGTCCGCCGGCATCCGGCGTCTGGGTGTAGTAAGCCCAGTTGACCTTTGCCGAGGGCTGCTGGCTCATGAAGTAGAGCGAGAATGGATATTCCAGGCCCGCGGCTGTGTTGACCAGGTCGAGCGGTTTGTCGTCGTTCCCTTTATATTTCTTGAGCACCCAGTTGCGCACGGTGGCTCCCTGGTTGCTAAACACGACGTGGAACAGGTTGGTATCGACTACAAACGGAGGCGCCGCCTGCTGCGGCGTGGCGCCCGGCGCCGGAACGGAAGCGGTTCGATGCGCCGCCGCGGCTGGCTTTTCCACGGCGGGCGCAACCGGCTGAGCCGGCGCGGCCGGAGCCGGGGTGGTTGCCGCCGGGGGTGACGCTGGCGCGGACGCGGCCGGCCTGGCGGGCGGAGGCGCAAAAACTTTGAGGAAATACGGCGTGACCAGCATGACCACGCCCATCAAGATGAACGCCAGCAGCAGCCGAAGCTCCATCGACCACTCTTTCGGCGGCGTCTCGTTCGATTCTCTCGTCGGCGGCGCGGCGCCGCTCTTTTCCAAATCGGCCATGCTTAGGTAATTCCGTTCCTTCCCATTCTGTTACCGCACCGGGTCGTACCCGCCCTGGTGAAAGGGATGGCACCGGACCAGCCGGCCGAGGCCCATCCACACGCCTCTTGCGACACCGTAACGCGCTACCGCCTCGCGCATGTAAACCGAACAGGTCGGATGAAACCGGCAAGCCGAAGGCAGGAGCGGAGAAATCCAGTACTTATACGTATCGAGCAGCCATGCTACGCCGCGCCGCAGCGGCGGAAGAGGCGTTCCACTTCCCCGCAGATGTCCGCAAACGGAGCCTGAAACACTTTGCGGCGGGGATTGATGACGATGGACCACTGTGGACTCAACCGTTCCAGGTGGAGGCGCACCGCTTCGCGGACGCGCCGGCGAATGCGATTGCGGACCACGGCCTTGCCGACCGCGCGGGGCACGGTGAAGCCGACGCGAGGCCCGTCCGCTGCCTCGCCGCGCAGGCAGAAAGCCGCGAAAAGCGAATTCGAGTGGCGAATTCCCTGGTCGTAGATCCTCCGGAAATCTTGCGATCGCAACAGGCGGACACGTTTCGGAAATGCGTGCGGGCCGGGCACGGCCCTTGGCTACCTCTCGGAACTGACGGTGAGTTTCTTCCGCCCACGGGCGCGGCGGCGGGCAAGCACTGCGCGGCCATTCTTGGTTTCCATCCGGCTGAGAAACCCGTGCGTTTTCGCGCGGTGCCGGTTATTCGGTTGAAAGGTACGTTTCGGCATTTTGACTCAATCTATCATTATAGTGGAAGCGGCAGATGTCGGCAAACCCGATCCCGCGGGTTGAAGAGGCGCCTGAAAGGCGGCTGCATCCGGGAGTGGCTGCCCCACAACTATACCATTTTATTTCAGTGGTTTGTAGACACGAATGGGTTCGCTCGGCAACGGCCGTTTGGGTTCGCGTTCGCACATTACTCTGCGTTTGTTGTGCCTTTCACCGGGCAAGCTAAAGCATGCTCCACTTATTCCGCGCGGAGAGCTAGCGAGGGATCGATGGCCGACGCGCGCCGGGAGGGCAGATAGCTGGCGGCACAGGCGGTCGCGATGAGGCCGATGGAGACGGCGGCGTAGGTGAGCGGATCGACGGGCCGGACCTCGAACAGCAGCGGCGCCAGGACGCGCATGAGAACGGTGGCCGCGGCGAGGCCGCAGGCGACGCCAATGCCGGTGAGGATGACGCCCTGGCGCACAAACATTCCGGTGACTTCCTGTCGTTGCGCGCCGAGAGCGACGCGGATGCCGATTTCGCGCGTGCGCTGCGATACCGAGTAGGCGATGACGCCATAAATGCCGACCACGCCCAGCAGCAGGGCCATGCCGCCGGCGGCGGCGAGCATCACCAGCACGAAGGCGGTGCGGGCCATGGACTTGCGATAAAGATCGTCGAGCGTGCGGACGCCGGACACTGGCAGATTGGGATCGAGCGACCAGATGCGCTGCCGGACCTCCTTCAGGAAACTTTCCGAACCGGCGCGGCTGGTGCGGATGGCGAAGGCCACGTTGCGCTGCACGAAGGTCCCGTCGCCGTAGAAATTGTGCATCATGATGGGCCAGTAGACGGCGCTGGGGGCGGCCTTGTTGACACCGTCGTCGCGCAAGTCGCCGGCTACGCCGACGATCTGGCGCCATTCTTCGTTGGTACCCAGGCGAATGCGCTTACCCAGCGCTCCGCGGGCGTCGTGCCAGTATTCGCGGGCCAGGTTTTCGGAGACGATCACTACCGGCATGCGCTGGTAGAGGTCGGTCCAGGTGAAATCGCGGCCGGCGGCCAGGGGCGTGCCGAGAGTTTTGAAGTAATCCGGCGAGACGAATTTGAAGCGGCGAACGGGCGGAAGCTGTCCTTCGGCGTAGCTGCGGTTCTCGGCGAAGATGGGGTCGAAGCTGCCGTCGCCAT
>Ga0182014_10000870_pt1 | contig 41291 bp, 52 predicted proteins | sample 612S2DmetaG_FD_120489 | JGI IMG/M metagenome (GOLD analysis project Ga0182014, IMG submission 120489) | Permafrost microbial communities from Stordalen Mire, Sweden - 612S2D metaG | ecosystem: Environmental > Terrestrial > Soil > Wetlands > Permafrost | place: Sweden: Stordalen | collected... | reverse complement strand
ATTCTTATTGTTGTAGTGGTCTGTAATCCAAGTATATTCAAACCCTACATCTTCTGCAAGTTTCACAAGCTTCACAATCTTATCTAAAGGTTCATTTGGAACAAATTCGATACCGAATTTCATATTTATCATCTCCAATATACAATATGTGCCCCATAGTATATAAAAGGTTACATAATGTTGAAAATAGTATAACTTTTACTATATTATATAATACAAATATTTAAAATCTTAAAAAATTCCAATTTTTTTGAACTGAATAAAAAAATTATTAAATTGAAAAAAAGTTTATAATTAAAAGATTCATTCTTAATTACTTTTTGCAAGTTCTTAGTATCCAAATCAGGGAGGTAAACAAATCTTAATTAATGATGATAACTAAATTATATATCAAGAGGTGTGAATAATGTCTCAGAAAACAAAACGTAATTATTGCCCGGGATGTAAAAAAGAAACTATTTGGGATTATTATGAGGCTCGTGGTGGATTTAAACATTGGAAGTGCAGAGATTGCGGAGAGAAAGAAACTTTTTGAATTTATCAAACCTATTACACTAAGAATAGACACCATAAAAAAAATTATTATTTAATTCAACCTATTAATTAGCTTCATTTATTAAGTTGAGATTCATAAACACAGGGGGTAATACTTTTTTTTTAAACCCCCTTATTTCATCAAGTGTATTTTTTGATATTTAATATGGATGGAATAATAAAGTTTCAAGTATTATTAACTTTTTTAGTATAATATATTTTACTTTTATTTGAATAAATGGGAGTATTAGAATGATTGAGAAAGAAGAACTTGTAGATAGGATTGAAAAAACAGAATTAGAAAAGATACCTGGAGATAAAGATGTTTGGGAGAAACATATTTATTTAGAAGATGATAAGGTACTTATTGTAGGTTATGAGGAAGAAGTTTCTTTTAATCAAGATCCTGAAGAAGAAACTGTTAAGGATTATTATTGGTATTGGGAACTTAGAGATTCGAAAACATGGACTGTTATATTTGAAGACCATGATAAAATTTTTAGTTTTTGTGAATCCGAAATGGGTGCCTTCAGTGATCAAGAACGCATAGAAGACGTGGTTGGCAATATTGATGAAGCAGAAGTATGTTCTTGGAGTAAAAAAGATTTGATAGATGATATCTCTGAAGATATAGCGAATAAAATACTAGAATGGTTATCACGATCAAAAAAAGATGAATAATTATTTAATAAATTTAATTGACATCTGTTAACAATTTGGATAATATCTTTCGACTTGGTGTGTCCACATCTAAATTATACTAATGTGCAGTAAATAAGTGATTTTCTGTAAGGGAAGAAGTTATTCTAATCATTTATGTTGCGATGTTAAAAAAAATATATTAAAAATATTATAAATGAAAAATTTTTATTCACAGGGGTGAATTTCACCTAGTATGGCTGATTTTATTATCTCACCGTGACATGGGAGGGGATCACACCAACAAACAAGTGTTAACTTCCCTTTATCTTCATATATATGTTGAAATCTTCTGATTTCCTTCCATTCCAAACTCTCTTCTTTAAGTGATTCAAGAAATTTTTTAAATTTTTTAATTAATCTTAATTTAGATTTGTTGTTTATAGGTCCTGTAAACGGGTTTTTTAATGGTGAAGCCTTAAGTTCATGATAATAATTGTATCTTCCGATATACTCACCAGGACCATTATAATTAGAATACTTCTTAATTTCAATCAAAAAATCACCTTACCCCTTTTTTTATAAAAATTTTATTCAACTGTATAATTTAGTAATACAAATGTGGGAAAATTAATAATAAATGAGAATTATAAATATTTTTTGAAAATGTAAAAATTAATTTTCCGCTTCTTCAAAAGTTATAGAAAATAAATTATTTTTTGTTAAGGGAATTTTCCAAATATAACCAATTTTCTTTGTTTTTATTTGTTTATTCTTTCCTTTTCTTTAAGTTAGCTAAGCTAGCCTCACAACCCTTCCATGTTTCTACTGTTCGGTTTAAGTATTGAGCTATTTTTTCACTGTATTTTTTGGTTCCAATAGTGTAGTTATCGTCTTCATTATGGATGTAGCTAATTCCACCGCCATTTTCTCCTATTATCTTTGATATTTCCACTAGTTTTTTTGAAAAGTTTATAGTCATCATAGTTTTATTATTTACTTCTTTTTTTAATTATTAAATTTTTAAATATATTATTAACATTAATTGTTATAGTTTCCTAGTTTTGTATGGATTCCTCCAGTTTAAGTACCAGGTTCAAAGATATCTATTTCAGATAATGGATAGAATAATCTAAATAGATATTATTTTAAAATTAATAATAATTTAAAAATGTGAAAATTTTTATTTTAATGATAATTCTATTTGAAAAGTAAAAATTAACTCTCTTTTTATTGAAAAAAAATTAATTTTAATTTTAAAAATAGTTAATTCCAACATAATGTTTTAGTTAATTATTGTTATTATAAGATAGTAGTTCATAGGATATAAACCTTGCTTTTATATACATATTCTTTTCATCTAAATAATCCAATTATATATTCTTTAATAATTCCAAATATTATATGATTATGATTACACCAATAAAAACCAAATGAGGCAATTTTTACGAAAGGAAAATCAATCAAAGAAATTTACTTTAAAACATACACACAAAGTCCGGAACACTTCCTAAAACAAAAAATAATTAATAATCAAAATATGGTTTTTTAGCCGAAATTGTTAATTTTAATCATTTTCAGTGAATAAATGGAAATAATTAACATCCAAAGCAGTACAGAAGCTAATAATACTCTTTCGATAATCCCCATATATCCTGGATTTGAAATCGTATAAACTGTTAATAAAGTTATGATGCTAAATATCGCTGAAAATAAGCCTAATGGTAGTGCGTATAGAACTACTCTTTTGAATTTATCATCATTTCTAAACTTAAGTGAAATTACAAGTGCTCCAAACCCACCGCCTAAAAAAGCAAAAAGTGCAGTTATCTGGGAATAATTCCATGTATCGAAGGATTGCTGAAGATAAATCAGTGGGAAAAATAGCTAGAAACAAAGCACCTAACGCCCATATACCCATTAAAACTATACCAAGACGATATTGAGGTTTTTCTGAACCTAAAATGATAATTAATACCTCGAAGAAAGACAATGAAGTATTCCTCAAACCAAGAAGTTTAATGTCATGATATAACCAAAGGGACCTACAGCTAAATCACTTCTGCCTGACTAATAGGACTATAATGGAGTGGAAGTAACTGTGCAATTATATCCAAGGCTAAATAGACAACAATTCCTATTATAGCTATATAAAATTAGTTGTTGCTTTATTTGATCCATAATGTATTCTGGGATCCCTTTATGGTTATTATATTTCCTAATTCTCATAATTAGATCAATAAAAAGAAGAGATTAATTATCTTCTCACTGTGTTTCTGAGTATTATAGCCAAGAATATCAATATAGGCCATATTTCTAGTCTACCTATCCACATGTCAAATATGAATAATACTTTTATAACAGGTGGTGAGGTTGCAGTAATAAGGGATGAGGTAAGTCCTACATTACTTATAGCCGATGCCACCTCAAAAAGTACTTGAGAGACGTTTTGATAATAAAAAAGGGTTATAATAACACTCACTATGTATACAGATAGGAATATGAAGACAAAAAGTCCAGTTAACCTTGAAATATCCTTATCTACAGTTATATTTTGAATATGGTGTATTTTTTTAGATATTTTAGCACTTTTGGGGAGTAAATATGATTTAATCTCCCACCACACCTCTTTAACCATTGTACCGATCCTAATCCACTTTATACCTCCACCAGTTGAGCAAGATCCAGCACCAATAATCATAAGCAATGTAAGGACGAAAATACCCATTCCCGCATATTGATTGGTTATCTGAGGACCGGATGATGTCTGCAGACCAGTGGTCGTTAAAGCTGATATTACTTGGAAAACAGATAATCTTAGGGATAATAGGAAGTTATGCCCATAATAAGGAGTGTTAAATAAAAATACAGCCACTAAAATGGTTCCTATAATCAGGAGAGGCCAAGAAACCTTAGTTTCAATGTCTTTGAAGTATTCATTCCATTTTCCCCTTCCAAATGGAGCTGGTAATATTGTGTAATGTAAAGCAAAATTAGTGGCTCCAATGATCATAATAATCATAGCAACAATTTCAATCCAAATATTATTATAAAAGGCTAGGCTGGCGTTTTGCATGGCAAAACCACCGGTGGATAAAGCAGAGAATGTATAAAATACCGAGTCAAAAAGAGGCATTCCTGCCAGTTTGAATAGAATAATACCAAGCGCAGTATATAAAACATATACATATAATATGGCTCTTGTTGTGTGTCTTATACTAGGTAATATTCTTTCATCCCTTCCTTCTGCAGCATACAATCTCATAATATTAATATTAGGCGATGATAGAATAGTTAAAGCCATTACTATAATTCCTACACCTCCCAGCCACTGCATGAATCCTCTCCAGAAATCCATGGTATATGCGGCTGCATTCAGATTAAGGTACATACTAAAACCAGTGGTAGTGTAACCTGACATTGCTTCAAAGTATCCTTCCAAGTAGGTTAGATCACCGGAGAAATAAAACGGAAGTGCTGAAAAGGCGCAGGCAACCAACCAAATGCCAGTTGAAAAGATCATAGCACCTCTCAGTGTTAATTCTTCCTCCTTATTAAAAATCTTAAACAAGATAATACCAAATAATATACTAATAAGAGAAGAATAAACAAAAGGTAGTATATACTTATATTCACCATAAATAAGGGCCACCACAATAGGCGTTAACATTAATAACCCTATAAATATGCACATAAAGCCTGTGTAGTGTAGTATGGAGCGTGCTTCTCCCATTTTAATTTTGGATGTTGAATGCATTTAACTCATTGTCCTCTAAAAAATTTAATGATAAATACTTATAATTTACTGAATCTCTTTAGAACATCCTGGGCAAATTTAGTTTTAACCAAAACTGAAACTTTCATACCCTTATTTAAAATCATATCTGGTTTTGGAATTAGTATCTTCCCTTTTTCATATATTGCCACAATTATAAAATCATCGGTGGGACTTAAATCACCAACCCTCTTTCCAATTGTCTTCTCATGATCAACAGTTAAATCCAATAATTCTGCATCACCTTTACCCAGAACCACCAGATCCGCAATTTTAGGTCTTATGATTAATTTTTCAAGATAACTGGCTGCTGTAAGTTCAGGACTTATTACCGAGTCAACACCTATCTTCTTAAACGCAGCACTATGATTAGGATCATTCACTCGAGCAATAATTTTATGAACGTTATATTCCCTCACCAACACACATGCTAATAAATTGGCTTCATCATTTCCCGTGGCTGCCACGAAAACATCCGCATCATTTATATTAGCTTCATCCAATGTTTTAATATCGGTACCATTGCCAGATATCACCAAAGCATCTAATTCAGAAGCAGCAATACCACATAAATCATCATCACGTTCAATTAGGGTTACATCATGTCCATCAGAAATTAAAAATGAAGCAAGATTCAAACCTACTCTTCCACCACCCATTATCACAACATACATTAACTAAACACCTATCCTTTTTTTTAAGATATGACATTTATTGGAACTTTTGCGTATTTTACTACTTCTTCTGTTATGCTTCCGATGATTAATTTTTCCATTCCCTGTTTACCGGATTTTGCGATTACTACTTGATCAATATCTTCTTTTTCTATGGTTTTGAGTATAACATCAGCAGGTTTACCCTCTTTAATTATTTTGGTAAAATTTACGAATTTACATTTCCCATTGCATTGTTCTTCTTCTATCTTTGCTTCAAATTTTTCTAATGCTTTTTTTCCCTCTTCCCTTAAATCTTTATCAGTTTGATCCCTTAGATCTTTCTGTGGGAGGGCATTGAGGTATTCAGTGTCTATCACGTATAAAACAATGATCTCTGCACCAGTTGTTTCAGCCAGAGATATAGCATATTCTCCTGCTTTTTCTGATTGCTTTGAACCATCCGTAGGTACTAATATTTTCTTATACATTGTTCATTTACCTCCTAAAAAAAAATATTTATTATATTTCCATTTATGTTATTTTAATAAGAATTATAAATTATCTTTGATTTTTTTTAATAAAGAAATAAATATTTTCGATTATGTAATAATGAAACTGCTATAAAGTTCATTAACATTTACATTGATGAATGTCTGAATAACTCAAACTCGTCGAAAATAACTACATTCACTATTACAAAGACTAATATAAGATTATTAACTCGTTACATTATTTAATTAATAATTGATATGATTTTTAAACCTTTAAAGTATTTTATAATTTCAAACATTTAATTTAAAAATTAACTACCTTATAAAACTTATTTAGAATTATTAATCATTATAAAAAGAGTAAATAAAAAAGAACTAAAATCACATTAAATCATAATTAAAAAAAATAAATTTTTAAATCAGATTTTTACTCAAAGAGAATCAAAAAAATAAAACTTTTAAAAAAATAACTATGTGGAATAAATAATTAAGTAAGTTTTTATTAAAAAAGTTTGGAAATAGTAGATTAAAAAAACTTTAAAATATTTATATGAATACTAAAACAGTTATATTGTTGATTTTATATTATGCTGCATAATCAATTTACATTAAAATTTTAGGGGGATTTTTATATGAAATTATTCCATTTAAATGAAGGTGATGTGGAACAATTAAAAAACAAAGAAGATATAAAAGGATTAATAAAAGCTCTCAAATATAAAGATGACCGTTCTGTAAGATATAGAGCTGCTGAAGCCTTAGGAGAAATTGAAAATAATACAGCAGTAGAAGCATTAATATCCGTTTTAAATGACGAAGACCTGCCCACTAAAGAAATGGCGATAATTGCATTAGGAGAAATTGGAGATAAAAGAGCAGTTTTACCTCTGATTTCAAATTTTAACGATGCAAATGATGAACTTAGAGATATGATGATATTCTCACTAGGAGAAATTGGTGGTAGAGAATCTTTGGAATATCTTAAACTTGCATTGGAAGATGAAAATTATGATATCAAATTAAGAGCTGTAGAAGCATGGGAAAAATATCTAATACTGAATCCGTAGAACCATTAATTGCTGCAATAAATGATGATAATACAGAAATTAATTTATATGGAATAACCGCTTTAGGAGAAATTGGAGATTCAAGAGCCGTTAAACCACTTATAGAAGCCCTAAACAGTAGCAAATGGATTATTAGACGATATTCTTTGAATGCATTAGGAAAGATAGATGAATGTTCCATTGAACCATTTATTAATGCTTTGGATGATGAAGATTGTCACGTGCGAGATAAAGCAGTAGAACTTATTGGAAAGTGGGGAGACGGAGATTCAATAAAGTATTTGAATCGAATTTTAAACGATCCAGATGAAGATGTAAGAGCCCGTGCTGCTGAAATTCTTAATAAACAAAAAAATAATGCAGCAGAAATAAAAATACCTAAAGATAATAAAAAGAAAAGTCCTCAACATATATTAGAGGAGATTCTTAATAGAATTGGAAAAGATGAAGCTGTTGAAATACTTATTGAATACTTAAATGACGATAATCCTGAAATAAGGCATAGAGCTGCAGAAGTTCTAGGTGAAATTGGAGATAAGAAGGCTGTTGAACCATTAATAAATGCATTAAGAGATAAAAATTCCAGTGTACAATGGAGAGCTAAAGAAGCTCTAAAAAAACTTGGTGAACCATCAGTAATTCCTTTGATTAATGTTTTACATGATAAGAACATTAACGTGAGGAGGAGAGTTATATGTGCTTTGGGTGAAATAGGTGATGATCGAGCAATTTCACCTTTAATCGAAAGCCTTGAAGATGAAGATGCCTCAGTACGGTTAAAGACCGCAATATCACTAAATAAATTTGGTAAAAAAGCTATTAATCCCCTTATTATGGCTTTAAACTATAATAACTTTATTGTACGTGAAAAAGCTGCAGAAACCCTGGGAGAAATTGGAGATCCAATTGCATTAAATTCATTAAAGGAAGTTCTTAATGATGAAAATATTTACGTCAGAAAGGCTGCTGAGGAAGCTATAAAAATGATTCAAAAGAAAAATGCTTAAAATGAATATAAAAAAAATTATTCAAAAAACAGACATTTCCTCAGATCCAGTATTTAGATGAATAAAATGCGAATGAGAGTTTTAATTTATCCTGCCTGTCTCTTACCCTCTTTAATAGTACAGATACAATTATTAGATTCAACTGCACTATATTACACTAGTTAATCAAATTTAGAAAAATAAATAATAATAAAAATGATTTTATGCTGATATTTTATTTGTAGCTTCTAATTTAACTTTATTAATCATTTCCGATAATTTTAGGAGATCATCAGTTAATTGTTCTATCCTTTCTGCCACATTGGATTCGGTTATTTCCTCAAGATCAGGATAATTAATTGTATTATACACCTTTAAATCATCATTTGTTTCAAAATTGTATCTTTTTATCTTTTCTAATCCTAGTTGAAGTTCATCATTTGCTTTTAATTCTCTTAATAAATTTTTACGTTCATTCATTAATCTTTCTAAATTCAAAATATCCATCTCCTATTTTATCCAATTTTACCCCATTTAATCTTAAATTATTCAAAATTACCAATAAAAACCTGAATTAATAATTATTTATCTGTTCATATATTTTGGATAAATTATCAGTTAGTTGCTCTATCATCGTAGCCACCATGGATTCAGTTATATCTTCAAGATCGGGATAATCACTCTCTTTATATACTTTTAGTTTTACATCGGAACTTTTAACCTTATTATACTTTTTTATATTTTTTAATCCTAATTCAAGTTCTTCATATGATTTTAATTTCTTTAATATACAGTTACGTTCATTCATTAGTTCATCTAAACTCATAATATAATCTTCCATTTTCCTCATTTATTCATCAAATATTCTCTCAATAAAATATTTTTAAATTATCTATGAATAAATTCCATTTTTTTTAATAAAGAAATAAATTTAAAAACTACCTTAAAAATTAAATAGAAAATATTTAATTAAGATATATCTAATAAGAATTTAAACTAATACTATAAATCGTGCCAAATTATATATGTTTTTTGTATTTCAGATTAGTTGATTTACATCTCAAAAAACCTAAAAAACATATTTCTAATGGCTTAAAAGAATATACGAAAAAATGATGGTCTAAACATTGAAATTATTAAAATTATATTTTTTTTATATGAATTTTTAAGTCTATTTAATGTGAATCTTCAAATAAATTAAAGTGTATTATTATTAGTTATTGTTTTTATCATAGTTATAATGTTGTATTTCTTAAAAAAAAATAAAAGTTCAATTTTTTCAATTAATAAGCAAATAATAATAAAAAACGGTTATAAATAAGATTTAATATTCTCCTGAATGAAATCTTTTCATTTTTTTCATTTAAAATTAAAATTAAAATAATTTGATTTTCTGAAAAATCGATTCATATTTTTTTTAGTGAAGAAGGAATACTACAATAACTAGTAGTGATATACTAAATATAAATTGTAATATAATTTTTGATGAAGACAATATAGATATATTTATAAGCTATTTTTTGTTTTCATGGACTTAAATCCATCTTTATAAATTTTATTTTATATTAAAATATTTTTTTTTTAAAATTAAAAAAAGGTTAAGGTGATTTATTGTGATTAAAATTAAGAAATATTCTGATTATAAAGGTCCGGGTGAGTATATCGGAAGATACAATCATTATCATAAACTTAACGCCTCACCATTAAAAAACCCGTATACTGGACCTGTAAACTATAAATCAAATTTGAGGTTAGTGGTAAAGTTTAAAAAATATCTTGAATCACTTCCCGAGGACAGCGTCCAATGGAAGGAAATCAGAAGATTACAGCATATTTATAAAGTTAAAAGAGAGTTAGTACTTGTTTGTTGGTGTGATCCGCTTCCATGTCACGGTGAAATAATAAAATCAGCCATATTAGGAGAGATCCATCCTTCAGAGTAACATTTTAAAATAATTTAATAATTTGATTTCAGAAATGTTCTATCCCAAAAAAAAATAAATTCTTTAAAATAAATCTAATTAAAATTATCTTTCATCCTACTAAATTCTCAAAAAAATTAAAAATATTAAAGTGTTAATTTTTTCTATTTTAATAGCTGTATTTCAATAGCTGAAACATTGCTATTTGATCCTTCTCTATTTGTCACTTCCTCAGTGGAGATGTATATGTTTCCAAGTTCTAAATCACTTATAAACTTGTTACGTACAATCTCTGCTACGTCAACTGCTCTGCTTATAGCTCTGCCTCTGGCTTTTAACAGTACTTCTGATAGTCCACCATTCATCTGAGTTACGACAGCTAACACATAGTTCATTACTGGTTTATTTCCAATGTATACAATATTATCCTCTGACATTCATTTCACCTCCAAGGAAAAAAATTTTTACTAAACTAAAACCTTAATTTTATTTAAGTCCTTATCCTATTTAACTTAATCCAATTTTCAGGAATATTTACTCTATTATACTAAATATATAAAAAAAATTTAAACTAATTTTTTTTATTTTCTATCTGTTATTATATGATTAATTAAGGCTTCAGTTTCAAGTCTTACTTTCTCGATTGATTCTTCATCTTTATTTTTTTGGTAATTAAACTGTACCTTTAATAAAGGATTATATTCTAAATCCGTGTCATAGAATGAATTCTTCTTTTTAGCTTTGAGTCCACTTATAATGTATTTAAGGAGATTAATGTTGTCTGATCAAAGAAGTCTGATCTATACACTAAATAGTAATCATCACCTATTCTCTCTATCCTGTCATATTTAAGTTCAATTTTTTCCAATTCAATATTCCCCCCTTATTTCAAAAACCTGCAATTATCTAATTTTAAGTCTTAAGAATACACATAATGTTTTATATTTATATTTCTATTTAATGTGTTATTTATTTTTATATAAAGAAATGATTCATATTAAATTATTTTTAAAAAAAAAGTAAATATAAAAATTTTTTAAACTATTTTGTTCCGATAATTATTAGAAAAATATTATATTGAAAAGTTAAAAAAAATTAGTCTTATTTCGGAAAATAAAGCAATCTGTTTATAATATCCTGATTTAGTTAGTAGGCTTTATTGTTAGCGTATAAACCCACTATAAGTGCAATTACAGCAATAAGTACTAATCCGATCATACCTAATTTGTACATAATAATAAAATATATATTTCTCCTAATTTATCAGTATTAACTAAAATTTCTTTTTTTCATCATCCGAAAACTCATTAATAATGTTTATCCTTATTTTTTAACTAATCAGAAATAAAACAATCAACTTTATATAATGCGTTTTATATTAAGTATTATTATATTTCTCAACTTTTATGCAATTTATTACTAATTTTTTAGGGTATGCCATCCTATTTTTTTTAATAACTTTTTTTTACCAATAGTTCAGTAGAATTTTAAGTAATCTTCCTAAAATTTAATATATAAAATGCGAATATACTAATGATGTAAACAAATTAGTGGTGAAAATTAATGGATGATGAATTAGACGATATAGACTCGCGAATTATTCATTCTTTGGTCAAAAACGCTAGGATCACCCTATCTCAAATGTCTAAAGAGATTGATGTACCCGATGCAACCATTTCCAATCGTCTCAAAAAACTTGATAAAAACTTGATTAAACAATACACTTTAATATTAGATCTTGATAAATTTGGTTTAAAAGTTACAGCGATTATTATAATTCAAACCGAGTCAGAAAAACATCGAAGTGTAGAATCAAAGTTAGCTAAGCTTGAAGAAGTCTCTGAAGTGTATAGCATTTCCGGAGAATATGATATATTAATTAAAGTATGGGCACTTAGCTTAGAAGAGCTTAATAACATTGTTAACAGTAAAATACGTTCTGTGGATGGAGTTGAAGATTTAATGGAGATGATTGTAATGGAACGCGTCAAAGAGGGAGTGATGCCTAACAACATATAGTGAACCAAAAAAAAGCTCCACAAAATAATATAGTGAGGTGAAAGCTTTGTATCTAAGTGAATTAATCAAAAAACCAGTAATAGATCCCACAGGAAAACGAATAGGAAAACTTAAGGATGTTTTAGTATCATCTGAAGTTTCATATCCAATTATAAAGGCTGTAACTGTGGTTAACTCTGATAAAAAAATAATTAGCATTCCATACAATTACATTAATCAATTAGGGAATGAAATTAAGCTTAAAAATATGCTCAAAGATCTACCCGAATATAAGATTAAAAAATTAGATATAAGACTTTCAGAAGATGTTCTTGATCGGCAAGTTGTTGATATTGAGGATAAGAAGATAAGAAGAGTGAATGATATTAAGTTATCCCCAAGTCATGGTTATTATCATGTTATAGGTGTCGATATTGGTTTTTACGGTATTTTAAAGAGGTTAGGAGTTGAAAGTATCGCTAAACCATTCGGTGTAAAATCTAATGAAAATATCATCGCCTGGGAAGATATTGATACCTTAAATCCTGATTATTCTAAGTTGAAATTGAAAGTACCTGAACAGAAAATAAAAAAACTCCATCCTGCAGATATTGCAGAGATCGTGGATCAGCTAAGTCTTAATGAATCTTTAAATATTTTGAATTCTCTTGATGATGAGGCTGCAGCCGATACTTTAGAAGAGGTCTCCCCTGAGAGGCAGGTTTCTCTCTTAGAAGGTATGGACAGTCAACGTGCTGCTGAATTATTAGATGAAATGGATCCTGATGACGCTGCAGACGTACTTGGTGATTTATCCGAAGAAAAAGCTGAGGAACTCCTGGATTTGATGGAGCCAGAAGAATCTAAGGATTTAAGGAAATTATTAGAGTATCCTGAAAACACTGCTGGGGGAATCATGACCACAGAATACGCTTATGTGGATCAGGATTTAACAGTTAGAGAAGTAATGAGATCTCTTCGTGAAATAGCTAAAGATGTTGAAACCATCTATTATGTTTATATTACTTCCAAGAATGGTGATTTGGTGGGAGTGACTTCTCTAAGAGATATTTTACTAGCTGATCCTGATAAGAAGATTACTGATTTCATGCACACCCATATAATTAAAGCTGATATCCTCGAAGATCAGGAAGAGGTTGCCCAGAAAATTGCTAAATACAATTTACTGGCCTTACCCGTTGTTGAGGATGAACAGAAATTAAGAGGCATTATTACTGTAGATGATGCTATAGATATTGTTTTACCTGTTGCCTGGAAGAAAAGAGTTCCAAGAATGTTTGGAAGATAAAAGGTGAGTTTTTTATGGATCTTAGAGTCTTCCGCAGAATCTTCCAAACACCCCTTATCCTAAGTTTAATCATTTTTTTAGGCGTAATGGGACCTGGAATAATCACTGCTAATGTGGATAATGATGCTGGTGGTATCACTACTTATTCATTAGCAGGTTCACAGTTTGGTTACAGCTTGATGTGGCTATTTATCCCCATGTTCGTAGCTTTAGCTGTTATTCAAGAGATGGGTGTTAGATTAGGCATTGTATCTGGACGAGGGCTTGCAGATCTTATCCGTGAAAGAGTAGGAATTAAAATCACCGTTATACTGATGTTCGCTCTTCTTCTCACTAACTTCGGAAATGTACTCGCTGAATTTTCTGGTATAGCTGTAAGTAGTGGAATATTTAATGTTCCCCGGTTCGTTGCTTTACCTGTTGCTGCGTTATTTGTCTGGCTTCTTGTAGTTAAAGGTAACTATAAAAGCGTTGAAAAAGTATTTTTATTGGCATCAGCACTTTATATATCCTATATTGTGGCTGGATATCTTGCACAGCCCAACTGGACGCTTGCAGCAAAAAACATTATATTTCCACAGTTAAGTTTAAGTACTGCTTATATTACCATGGTTATAGGGGTGATTGGAACTACAATTGCTCCATGGCAAATGTTTTACATTCAAGCGTCGGTTGTAGAGAAAGGAGTGAGTTTAAAAAATCTTAAATATTCTAAAATAGATGCCGTATTTGGAGCTATGGCTGTAAATTTTATAGCCTTTTTTATAGTGATAGCCTGTGCCGCAACCATATTTGCACATGGTATTCCCGTAAATAATGTTGCAGATGTTTCAAAAGCGCTTATTCCTCTCGCTGGGAATTATGCAAGTATATTGTTTGCATTCGGATTTTTAAATGCTTCATTATTTGCAGCAAGCATCTTACCATTAGCTACCTCATATTTCGTCTGTGAAATGCTAGGCTTTGAAGCTGGAGTTAACAAAGGATTTAGAGAAGCACCCGTATTTCATGGGTTATATCTTGGACTTATATTAATGGCAGTTATCATCATAATGTTTCCAAATGCACCATTACTTTCAATACTATTCTTTTCTCAGGTTGCAAATGGTTTATTACTTCCATTTATACTAATATTTATGCTTCTACTCATTAATGATAAAAAGATAATGGGAGAACATGTAAACTCAAAGTTATTCAATTATATAGCCGGGATAACAATTGCGATTTTGATAGGTTTGAGCATTGCCTTGGTACTAACTTCATTCCTTCCTACATAAGATTAATGAGATGAAGAGTTTAATTTGCTTTATTCAAAGTATTATATAAATCTTTAAAAATATTTTTTAGATAAATGAGTTAATATGGATTCAGAAATAGAAAATAGATACAGGTAGAACCTGAAAGATTAATCTTACCAATGTTGGGAAGAAAAAAATAATGGATAGAGAAGAAATAGGGAATAGGGCAAATAAATTTGCCATATTAGTTAATGTTATTCTTACAATTTTAAATTTTGTAGTGGGAATAATAAGTGGATCTACTGCTTTGGTAGCTCAAGCTGCGGATAATGCAGGCGATCTCTTATCGAATTTAATAGGGCTATGGGCATTTCGTATTGGTCTGAAACCGGCAGATGCAGAACATCCTTATGGTCATGGCCGTATCGAGCCGCTTGTTGGGTTACTTATTTCCATAATTCTTTTCTTTATTGCCTACCAAATATTTCAAGAAGCTTATGCTAAATTTCTAATGATTGGTTCATTAGCAGCTCCCAGCTGGATTGCAGCTGGAATGGCAATTGTAGCATTTTTTATGAATTATTTTGTAATGAAATACCTTTTCAAAACGGGAAAAGAAATTAATAGTCAAATATTAATGGCTACTGGTAATCAGAAGAAGATGGATGTATTTACATCTGTTGCAATTTTCTTTGGTATTGTAGGTTCTCAATTAGGTTATCCCATTCTGGATCCAATTTTAGCAGTAGTAATAGGATGCCTTGTAATTAAAACTGCTTTCGATGTGGCCCGGGAGAATATAGATAATTTAATGGGTAAAGTGCCGTCTAAAAAACTTATAAATGATATAAAATCTGTAGCAGTATCTGTTGATGGTGTATATGATGCTCATGACATTAAAGTAAACAATATAGGTCCTTATGCATCAGCTGAGTTTCATGTTAAAGTAAAAAGTGATTTACCACTTAAAGAAGCTCATAAAATAGCGCATAATGTTGAGAAAACCATCATCAAAAAAATCGATATTATAAATACAGTGACAGTGCATGTCTGTCCCCTAGATGAAGACGAAAAGGATGAAAATTGTTATGATTAAAATGAATTCAATTCATTTAAAGGAGAAGGAGTATAAATCGATTTTTAGACTTTTCAATTATCTTAGAAAGCCAACAGTGGTTAAATTATTTATTATTCTCTAACAAAATAGGACAGAACCATGATAAATAACTGACAGTGTTTATAACGACCTATTGTATAACCACCTATCTATAGCAGTTTCAAATTAGGTTTACATCTTACTCTGTATTTTTATACCAAACCAAAGTATGCTTTTTACAGGAAATGAGTATAATGGTAGGTGTTGTGAATGGAGGGATTGGATACTCCTTGAAAAGTAGAGATTAAGATAACGGGCTTTTAATAACTCATGCATCTGATATAAAATAAATTATCCTAGCTTATGGATTCAATAGTTTTATGGTAAGATTCTAATGAAGTGTGATTCATTAGTCTCTGCTTCAAATTCAATGCTTCTATAGACATCAATTTTATCCCCAAATATTTTCCAGAGAATCTCATCTTCTGCATAAATCAGGATAACTTCATCTTCCATAAAGATCTCTTTGATACCTTTATATTCATTTTTAAGTTGATTATACACTTTATTTAAATATATTTCATTGTTTTCCATAAATAAATCATCTCTTAATCATTGCATTGAACAATTCAATTTTATATATTTGAACTTTGAATTAAAAAAATGTGAGTTTATCTAAATTTTGATAACGCCAATCTCCCCGGATCATGGGAAACTTTCAAATTTCACACGATTTGGATACATAACTTTTCTCGATCTTGGGAAATTATTTTTTTTAAACCCAAATAAAAATTCGTTTATTATTTACTCGTGAGTAAATTCTTTTTTTATAATTTAACTTTGCAAAGAAGATGGATTTTGATGATTTAAATATAAATCTATTAATCAAAACAAACACCTTTTTCTCCTGTGATACATACATGAACATTCACAATAGTTACAAGCTCAACCTGGCTTATGATTCTCTTTTCAACTTGTATAGATATCTTATGTGCTTCAATGATGCTTAAATTAGGCTCAACTTCAATATGAATGTCTACAGTTGCGTAAGGTCCCAGATAATTTATTTTAATGGAATGAGTTCCTGAAACTCCCTCAACTGATAAGGCTGCTGCTTCAATATTTTGTAAAAGGTGTTCTGAAGGTATTTTTCCTATAATATTATTTATGTTATCTCTGGCTACTTCAAAAGCTGTCCTTAAGACCAAGGCAACAATGAATAATGCGACTAAAGGATCTAAAATAGGTAAACCAAGATGTGAACCGATAACAGCCACGAATATGGCAATACATGTGAATATATCAACTCTTTGGTGTTTAGCATCCGAAGTTATTGCTGGACTGTTAATCTCGCTGCCAACTCTAGCCATATAAGTAGTCATAGTATAATTTACAACGATACCTATCAAAGCCATTAATGCTGCAGTCAAATTTGGTGGAGTCAAAGCTCCTCCTAATAATAGCTTACTATATAGATCTAATAATAGTTCATAAGCAATGAATATCAGGAAAATTACGCTTATTAATCCTGTCAGAGATTCTGCTCGTCCATAACCATAAGGATGCTCTGTATCAGGAGGTTTAAGTCCTATTTTAAAACCAACAAATGCTATTGAAGAGTCTAAAATATCAGCAAAACTATGCGCAGATTCTGCTATAAGAGCTGTACTCCCGGATAGAGTGCCTACAATGAAATTAAAAATAGCAAGAACAGCATTTCCAGAAATACCGACAATAATAGCATTTCTGCCTCTTTTTTCCCTTTCACTAGCATCCAAAAAATAATACCTCTAAAGAGTTGAATATCTACTAAAGTTTACTTATGTAAATTTATCTACTTAAGGAATTGCAAAAAAAATCTAATATTATCATTAATAAAGAATTAATAAAATTATATGAGGGCAACCAAAAAATGATGATAAATTTATTTTTAGGAGTGCAGAAAATTCATTTCAAAAAAATATACCAAATCAATTTTTCATAAATATAAATTCGTTGAAAAAATAGGTGATAAATAAAATGTCAGATGAAAATGGGAAAGATGAAACAAAAAAGGAAAAAAGAAAAAGATTAAATAAAATGATTAAAAAAGAAGCTAAAAAAGATTTGAAACCTAAAATGGGTGAGATCAGAGAATTTGAAGCAAAAACTAAAAAAAAGAAAAGATTAAAATAACTAGAATAAAAAAAATATTATTTATGAGCGAAGTAAAATCTTATTTTAGGTTGTATCTCATCCAATCTAGCGAATCCAACCCGTTCTAGTTGCACCACATCGTTAGGATTAAGTTCTTCAATTGAAGGTTCAGCTAATCCCTTAAGAATTGTGTTATCATGCATTACTAATTCTACATCTGGTGATGAGGTAACTGGCACCCATTGCACAATTTGAGCATTAGATCTTCGAGCTTCCTTTAATGAAGAACTGTGAAATATAGTTTTTCCATCTTTAAATACAATGTTAACAGCATCCATTAACCTTAAAACTTTGCTTTCATTTCTTTCCAGATCAGTCTGGTCTAAATAAACTATTCCGTCAAACGGTAACATTCTATATCCTCGATCTGGGAAATCAGGATGTTTAAGTCGTTTAATAACACCTTTATCTGATTCAGGTAAGTTTTCTATAATGACCTTCTCGGGGTGGAACACTGCAAAGTAGCGGTTAGCCTCATCTTCAAGTAAATTACGGTTTAAACCATAAATCTTCTTCCAGCTAATTGTTGTATCGGCTATTTTAACCCCTATTTCCAACATTAACTCTTTTAGGGCTTCCTTTTTTATTCCTCGTTTAGAAATGGCTCTTAATGTACCTAAGCGTGGATCATCCCATCCCGTATAAAGACCATCATTTATACCTTTACGAGCTTGGGACGTGCTTAATGCAACGTCCTCCATTTTAAGCCTACCATAATGAATAAATTCTGGTACAGTCCATCCAAAATGATGGTAGAGGTATTCCTGTTTTTCACTATTTGCGAGATGATCCTTCCCCCGTAATACATGAGTGATGCCCAAAAGATGATCATCAACAGTCACGGCGAAGTTCATCATAGGGTAGACGTTAAATAAAGTACCAATGCGAGGATGTTCAAAATCCACTATTCTCATAGCCACCCAATCTCTAATAGCAGGATTCTTATGTTGAATATCAGTTTTAACTCGCAGAACTGCTTCACCTTCACTCATAAATGGCATTTCTTTCCAGAGTTTTAAATTATCATCAATTGATAAATCTCGGCAAGAGCATGCTTGAGATTGATCCTTCAATTTTTTGAATTCATCACCGGGGCAGGTGCACATATAAGCTTGGCCTAATTCTATTAGTTTTTCAGCGTATTGATGATAAAGGGTGATGCGGTCGCTTTGAATTATTTTCTCATCCCATTTAACTCCTAACCATGTTAAGTCTTCTTCTATCATCTGATAAGCTTTAGGATCTATTCTACGTGGATCAGTATCCTCTAATCTGAGTATTAGTTTTCCACTGTAACGTTTTACATATTCTTGATTTAAAATAGCAGCTCGTGCATGACCAATGTGTAGAGGTCCGCTAGGGTTAGGGGCGAATCTTAATACTACTTCTCCTTCTACGTTTGGAAGATCAACTAATCCTTTCTCCTCGGTTTTTCTTTCTTTTACTGTTTCAAAAATACCCTTATTTTCCATTTCAAGATGTTGCTTCGTTAAAGTCAGTGAATTAACCGCCTCTATGATTTCTGCAGTGAGTTTCATAACTTTTTGAGCTTCACTTCTAAATTCAGGGTGAGAAGCCATAATTACACCCACTACCGCACCACTTTGGGCATGCCCATTATGTTTTACAGCATTCAAAAGTGTATATTTATATATGAGTTCTTTAAGATGATCTTCCATTATAAATCACTATTAAATTATTTATTTTATAAAGTCCTTAATCATTATTTTGTTAAGTATGTATGTAAAAAATTTAAACTATTAAAATGTATATCCTTTTTCAGTGGCTACGTTGCAGTACGAAATCTGCAAGTAGACTCAAGCCTTGCTTGGAAGGCGAATCTTCAACTGCTATTAAGAGTTTTTTGGCTTTCTGCACATTTTTCAGGGCAATATCATGAGTGTAATTAATGGAACCATATTTTTCGAAGATTTTAATAGCTTTCTCCACATTTTTTTCATCATTTTCATTTAGTATGGATATTAATACTTCTTCATCTTCTGCTGAAGCTTTGGATAAAGCATGGACTACCATCAGAGTCATTTTACCTTTCACGATATCACTACCTACGGGTTTGCCTATGGCTGTCTCTTCACTAACAACATCTAAATAGTCATCTTGTATCTGGAAAGCCATTCCTATGAGTCTTCCATATTCCGCAAGAGCTTTGACTTGTTCCTCTGAACCTCCACCCAGTATCGCACCTGCTTTGGTAGCGGCAGCTATTAAGGCAGCGGTTTTCTTGTAGATCATATTCATATATTCTTTTTCTTGGACATCGAATTTTCCTTCAAATGACATGTCAAAAGCTTGGCCTTCACAAATTTTTATACATGCATCCACCACAGTTTTCAAAGCTTCAACAACTCTTTTTGATGGTATATCTTCGTTATGGGTTTGCGTCACCAATTCAAAAGCTAGGGAGAAGATTATATCCCCTGCTAAGATAGCCATTGGCTCTCCCCAAATAGTATGTACTGATGGCAATCCTCTTCTCATCTCATCTTGATCCATGATATCATCATGAATCAATGAAAAAGTATGTATCAATTCAACAGCCGCAGCAGTTTTTAAAGCTCCTTCTACGCTACCACCCACCGCTTCACTACTTAAAAGTACTAAAGATGGTCTGATCTTTTTTCCACCAGCTTTTATGAGATGTTTTGATGCATCATGAAGTTCTTCAGGGTCAACCGTATCAAGAGCCTTCCCTATTTCTCGGTCAACCTCAGTTGAATACTTCTTCAGTAATTCTAAAACGTCCATATTACTATATCCCTCCATTGAAAACTTGTGCCTGTCCATTACGCAGTATATGAATATTGTTACCCATCTTGAATCCTTCCTCCTCAGCCATTTCTGTATAGGCTGCTAGCATTTCCAAATCTCCATGAGCAGGTATAATATGCATGGGATCGAGCATTCTAATGTAATCTCGATGATCCTCTCGTCCAGCGTGACCAGAAACATGCAAATTGGGAAATATTCTGGCGCCACTGGTTTTAAGTCTTCTTTCCATAATATTACGATTAGCGACATTCATTGGAGCTGGTATTATAGGTGCTGATATAACTACATTATCGCCTCTTCTCACTTTAAAGTTAGTTTTTCCATTAGCAATACGTGGAAGTAATGCATCAGGTTCACCCTGATGTCCTGTTGTAACTAATAAATAATCCTCTCTTTTCTCTTCAGCCCTGGCCAAAGCGCGATTAACCGCTTTAGGACTCCCATAAAGACTAGCGGTGGGTGGTAAATTTAAAAGACCCATAGATTCCGCTATACTACCGAATCTCTCCATAGATCTACCTAATAATAATATTTGTCTATCACTCTTCTTTGCTATATTACAGATGGCTTGTATACGTTCTATATGGGATGAGAATGTGGTGATAAGCATACCTTCCTTCTCGGTCAAAGCTTGCTCCATGACATCCTGTAAAGCGATTCGGGCCACCTTCTCAGAATAAGTTTTAACTTGCTTCTCCTCAGTCATTCTAGTGGTTTCTACGATAAGCGCCAGAACTCCTTTCTTTCCAAGCTCCCTTAAACGATGATAATCCGGTGGATCAGATATCATCTGATGATTATCAAATTTAAAATCGTTAGCATATACTATAATACCTTCAGAAGTGTGTATAGCTGCATTCACAGTATGGGGTATACTATGGGTTGTTCTAACAAATTCTAAGGTTATATCTGGAGATATCTGAATCTTCTCTCCCGGATTTAAAACCTGCTGGGGATTAGTGACTTTAAATTTCCTCTCTGATTTGATAGTGCGTTCAATTAAACCCATAGTATAGGGTGTTCCAATTATAGGAGCCTCATACCGATGGGCTAATTTACCAACCGCCCCAATATGATCTAGATGTCCATGTGTAAATACTATGGCTCTTACTTTACCATCCACATCCTTCATCAAGGTATCATCAGGTATTATTCCTCTCTCAATTAAGTCTAAACTATGCATCCGCGCCATGTCGGTATCTTCGTGGATATGCACCCGGTCCAAGTGAATTCCCATATCAAATATCACTACATCTTCACCAACCTTAACTGCGGACATGTTTTTCCCTACTTCTTCATATCCACCAATGGCTATTACTTCAACGGTCATAGCTGTGATCTCCTAGCATATTCTTCAGTATTAATTCCCCTTAAGTTAAGCCATTCCCTGGTTTTCCCCATTATTAATAAATCTGATTTTCTGAGATCAGATATATCTGAAGCTCCCACCAAGTACATGGCTACTTTCAGTTCCTCTATAAATTTCATGATCTTAATTTTAACTGCTTCATATCCCATGTAAGCTTCTTTTAGAACTGGTAATGCTAATCCCACTGCTTCAGCACCTAAAGCTAATGCTTTAGCAGCATCCAATCCGCTTCTAATTCCCCCTGATGATATAATGGGTACATTTACTGATTTAAGCACCTCTACAGTACTTACTGCAGTTGGTATTCCCCAATCTCGGAAGAGATTCCCCAAATAAGGATCTTTCGAACGATACGTTTCAACAGCAGCCCAACTGGTTCCACCAGCACCAGCCACATCTATAGCCGCAGCACCAGCATTTGTTAATGCCATAGCATCCTCCTTTTTAATACCAGCCCCAGTTTCTTTAACTATTATAGGTATATCCAATTTTTTTGAAGCTTCTTGAACATCTTGAAGATAGTTTGAAGCGTCGACATCTCCCTCTGGTTGTATGGCTTCTTGTAAAGGGTTAATATGAACAGCCAAAGCATCTAAATTCATCATACCAGCTGCTTCCTCTGCATATTCAATCTGAGGAGCTCCAATATTACCAATTAAGAAAGTAGATGGTGCTTCATCCCTCATCACAGTGTAGGTTGATCTTAATTCAGGATTTTCCACAGCAGCACGCTGACTTCCCATGCCCAATCCTATTTTAAGCTGTTCCGCTGCCCGAGCTAATTCTCTGTTTATAGCCAAGCTGGCTGGATGCCCTCCAGTCATTCCCGTGATAATTATAGGTGCTTCCAATGTTTTACCGAAGAACTCGGTGGTTATATTAATTTCTTCTTTGTTAATTTGAGGAAGAGCTTTATGAATTAATTCTATTTCTTCAAATCCTGTTTTTTTATGCTTATGCTCCACATCACAGTGTTTACATAGCCACAGGTGCTCTAATTTTCTATCTGAAATCATTTTTTATTACCTTCTAAATATTTTTTTTAATTAAAGTTCCAGTTACTTTTTCACCATTTAAGGCATTTTTTATAATATTAAACTTATTTGCATTAATAATCTCAGATTCTACTCCTAGATTTGCAAGTTCCAGGAGTTCAGTGAGTTTTCCCGACATTCCTCCAGTCACATCTACTGTTTGATTATTTTTAATTAGTTCTATCTGTTCATTAGAGGTTACAACTTTTAATAACTCTGCATCGGGATTTATTTTCGGATTTTTATTATATATTCCATCTACATCAGAAGCCATGATAACTCTTTCTGGCCTTAAATTTTCGGCTAGATATTTAACGATTTGATCTCCAGATAATACTGCTATTTTAATAGATTCATCAAGATCAAGTACTACATCCCCATAGATCACAGGGACAAAACCTAAATCTAGATACTTACGAATTAAATCCAAACTAGCAGAATATAATCTTTTATTTTTAGTTAACATAAACGATGAAGGCTGTATCGAGACTGATAAAACGCCATGTATTCTTAAATATTCACAAACCAAACCATTTAATTCCTTAACACCGTGCTGAGTAATGGAAAATCCCAACATCTTATTCCATAAATCCTGATCATCTTTAATCTCATCACCAATACCGTACTTACTGGCGAAGGGATGTCCAAAAGATCCAGCACCATGCACTATTATAAGTTTTCCATAGGAGGATTCTGATATTTCATGAGCGATTCTAGCTAAATTCTTATTATCCAAAGTAGGAGTTGCATAATCTTTTTTAGTTATAATGCTTCCGCCAAGTTTTAAGATTATCAAAAATTTATATCCTCCTTTTCCAAGTTCTTCCCACTTCCTGTTGAACACCTAAACTTGATAATTTAATGATAAAAGCATTTTCCACCCGCTGAAGCTCTCCTAGGACTTCATCTATTTTATTTGGAGAATAAGCTATGATGCTACCCCCTCCTCCAGCACCAGTGATTTTAGAGCCAATTGCTCCTGCTTTTCTAGCTATATAAACCATCCGGGATAATTCTGGAGTGTTAACTCCCAATGCATCCAAGAGCCCGTGATTAATATTCATAAGTTCTCCCAGAATTTCAGCATTTTCACAAACAATGGCTTCTCGTGCATTATCCGTAATTTGTTCAATTGAATCCATTATAGGGTTAATTACAGAAGGATAACTCTCTTTTTTAATTCGAACTGACTCAACTAATTCACGAGTGTTACTTTCTCTATCAGTGTACCCTATAATAAGAGAAGGATTCCAATTTAAAGGTAGATGAGTTATTTCCTCAGAATTCCTGGACAGATATATAACACCACCATAAGTACTTAATGTAGTATCAATGGGGCTTGCAGCACCCTGAACATCTAACTCTACCTGATGAGCGTAATTTGCTATCTCATCTTTTTTAAATTCCAGTTTATTATAAAATGATAGTGCAGTGATCGTAGCGACAGTGACCGCTGCTGATGACCCTAAACCCGACCCAATGGGTATTTCTAAATCCACATTGATATCCATTCCATTCTGCTTCTTTAATCCACTTAGTTGATTTACTTTCTTTAATGATTTGGAAATGTAATCCAAGATTCCTTTGTTGATCTGTTTCTCGTGTATTACATCATTTTCAGGTTCTAGGTATTCTGAAATACCCAATCCAGGCACCTCAACATGTGTCTTTGAATCTATTCTTTCCCGAATTTTTACTCGGGCTTTTTTATCAATTGCAACTGCTATGGCAGGTTTACCATAAATTACAGCATGTTCTCCAAAAAGAATGGCCTTACCCGGTGCAGATGCTATAACTTGCATTTGAAATTTACCTCCAGATCTTCAAAAGATATCTGGAAACATTTGTAAATGTTAATAATATAAGAAAATTTTTTGCAATTAATAGATTTGTTAATAAGTTTAAGTCCTACTATTAAATTGTAAAAGGTTTTGAAGTACACTATTCATTTAATTAAATTTTGTATTTTATGTTTTTTTATTCTATAATTGCTGATGCATATCCTACTACGGCTGTTTTATCACCTGTTATATCACCACTAGTAGCATACTTTAAAATTTCAACTTTCTCAGCACCTAATAATTTTGAGAATACTAAAGCAACTGCGACTGGTCCATATCCACACATGGTAATGTTTAATTCGCTTATGCGTTTAATCATCAATTTTTCATCCAATTTTTTAATAGCATCTAAAACCAGCCTGTCATTGTTGGCAGCTATTTCTTGGGGTTTGTAATGAGTGAAATCAGTACTTGCTATAATCATTACATCTCTACCCAGTTTTCTGCTAGTTTCAGCTATAGATGCACCTACTTCCGTTGCGGTTTCCAGATCCTGCATCCACATACAAATGGGTACTATTTGAAAATCCTTATTCCATCTTTGAGCTAAATATTGTAAGAATGGTAATTGGACTTCACAGCTATGTTCTTGTAAATGTGCTGATGGTTCTGAATCTATAATAGGTGCTTGATTTATTAATTCTGCTGCAAATTCATTATCAATCTCCACTAAACCTAATGGAGTTTGCCATGAGCCTTCCGTCATTGTGGAGACGCCAGAGCCAATGCCAGTGTGATTAGGACAGATTATTATAAAGGTTTCAGGTAAACCATCTTCTGCTATTTTAGAATAAGAATGAGCAGCTACAGGTCCTGAATAAAGGTATCCTGCATGTGGTGCTATAACACTCTTTAATTCTCTTTTATCTCCTAAATAATCTGGAATTTGTCCGGGTCCTAATTGATGTTGGAAACACCATTCTATTCTTCTTTTTAAAGAATCAGCATCTCCTTCATAAAAAGTTCCTGCTACTGCAGGTTTTCTTATCATGAAAATCACTTGTCCTTTTCAAATTTTTTTTATGACTTAAAACCTATTTATTAAAATCCCATCAGTTATTATTTATTTATATTTTAAGCTCAAAATCTGTTGGTTCAATATCAAGTTCCTGGTCTTCATTTAACATTCCTTTCTCTCGCATCATTTGGCGTGCTAGTAACCAGTAAACTAGTGCAATGGCTTTTCTTCCTTTGTTATTAACTGGTATTACTATATCCACATTTCCTAGGAGATTTTCGGTATCACATAATGCTACTACTGGTACTCCAATCTGTCTAGCTTCTATTATAGCCTGAGAGTCTGATCGAGGGTCGGTCACTAGTATTACTTTGGGTTCTATGAATTTAGCGTAAGAAGGATTAGTGAGTGTCCCAGGAATGAATCTTCCCGGAATGGTACGTGCGCCAGTAACCTCCCCAAACTTTTTAACAGGTGCTTGACCATATTGTCGAGTGGAAACTACTAAAATATCATCTGGGTCGAATTTAGACAGGAACTTTGCTGCCGCGGTTATTCTGTCGTTAGTTTTTCTAACATCTAATACATAAAGACCGTCTGATCTTACCCTATATATATATCGCTCCATATCCTTTGTTTTCTGTTGAGTGCCGATGTGTAAACCAGCTGCTAAATATTTATCTAATGGAATTAAAAGTTCTGACAAACTTATCACCTCTATTTAAAACTTACATTTTTAAACCAGTTTTTTAACCCTTTAAATTTTCTCTCAATTGAATTTCTAAGAAATTTGTATCTCCTTGTTTCAGTTAAACGTTTTAGAGGGATTTAAATATTCTAAAATGAAATTTTTTTTATAAGAGCAGGTTTTCCCTAGTTTAATCTATTTTTTTTATAATCGAAATTTTATGATTATCTAAAATGAAATTTTTTAAAGCAAATTTTTGATTCAGTTATTTATTAATTCTGAGAAATTATGGAATATTAATGGAAATTAAATTTTTCTTTAATCTTCCTCCACAGTCACTGCTCCATTAGGACATACGTCCATGCAAACCTCGCATAAACTGCATTCATCTACATCACTTATAGCAATTATCTCTCCGTCAATAATTAGAACTTCCATAGGACATACATCTACACATTCCGCACAATTTGCACCTTCACATTTTTCATGATCTATTGTTATTTTAACCATTTTCATCTCCCATTTGAATCTTTATTTTTTCCATCAAAAATGAATGTAAAAATATTTTAGATCTATTTTTGGAAATATTTAATAATAAAAGTTCTAGCGGTATTTACCAATTCTAGACATGCTAACATTGTTGATTTCTTTCTCTATTCTAATGAGTTCATTGAGTTTAGCTATACGTTCACCGCCCACTGCACCTGTTTTAATGATCGGACAGGAAAATGCAACCGCTAAGTGAGCTATAGTCTCATCAGTAGTTTCACCAGAACGATGAGAAACAACAGGCACGTATTTATTATTTCGAGCCAGTTCCACAGTGTTATAAGTATCAGTGAGTGTTCCAATTTGATTAGGTTTTATGATGATAGAATTGGCGGCATGTTTATCAATACCCTCTTGTAATAACTCCGTGTTGGTTACAAAAATGTCATCTCCACAGATGATACATTTTTTACCCACTTTACGGGTGAGTTCAGTGAATCCTTCAAAATCATCTTCACGTATAGGATCCTCTACGAAGAAAAATCCATAGTTATCTATGATCTCTTCTACAAAATCAACCTGCTCGCTAGTGGACCTTTCTACGCCTTCTCTTTGATAAATGTACATTTCCTTAGATGGATCCCACATTTCACTAGCAGCTAAATCCATAGCTGGTTTCACTTCCACCCCTGTTTCATCACTTACAATCTGACAGGCTTTAACCTGAATTTCCAATGCTTCTTCATTTGTAAGATTGGGAGCCCATCCCCCTTCATCGCCTTTGCCACCAGTAAAAGAATTATCTTTAGCTGGGATTAATTCCCTGATTTTTTTATGTACATTAACATTAGTGAATACAGCTTCAGTGATATTTTCAGCACCTACTGGAATTACTAAGAATTCCTGTATGTCGGGAGCATTACGCCCAGCATGAGCTCCTCCGTTAATCATGTTTCCTAATGGGTAAGGTATTTCAGTAGGCATGTTCCCTCCTAAAAAGCGGTAAAGTGGCATGTTATAAGATGATGCTGCAGCTTTAGCCGTGGCCATGGAAACTGCTACTGTAGTGTTACCACCTATTGATGATAAATTTTCTGTACCATCTATCTCCCTTAAAACCATATCTATTTCATTTAAATCTTCAGCATCCATTCCAATAAGTTCTGATGAAATTATATCTTCAACCTCACCTATTATTTTGTCAACTCCACCTGCAGGGAAGGCAACAACTTCATGAGCTCCAGTACTGGCTCCGCTGGGAGCTGCAGCCCTTCCGAAACCATTCCATGTAATTACATCTACTTCCACGGTGGGGTTTCCTCTACTATCCAAAATCTTTCTTACACGCACATCTTCAATAATACTATCCACAAAAAACACCTCTTTTTAGGAAAAATAGTGGTTGATTAGGGTTATTTGGATGTTAATAACTGAGTATTTATTTTATTTACAATTATATTTAAAAAAACTACTTTTATTTAACTAAGACACCTACTTTTAATGGGATTACATTCTCTTTTAATTCTAATGTTGCAATATCAACGGGATCGATGGAACCTGAAATATCCACTAATGGAGTTGCACCTAATGATAGTTGAAGAGCTCTGGCACCAATTAATCGTGCCTTTTCAAATCGAGTGAGTTTTATTGGAGTAACCTTTTTTTTAACCATAATAACTACTTCCATAAATAAATTTTTTTTTATTCCTCAAATTTTTTTTTAAATGAATAAATATTTTCATAATATTGAATTAAAAGATGGGGCCGCCGAGATTTGAACTCGGGTCTCCAGCGTTCCGGTGATTGAACCATCCCCGTTTCAGTCGAAGAAATATGTTCAAGAAAAGTTATGGAGGGGGTTATTACTCCTTAACTAAGGAAATGGAATACTTACTTCAATGGCTGAGAGGATGGACCAAGCTACCCTACGGCCCCTACCAAACTTCAACATGGGCTATGAGCATTCTTCTACAGCAATATTTGTTAAGTCCCAGATCATCAAGAACATCTTTAGGATTTTCTCCATCCTGTGTTCTTTTCTGAAATTCCTCATAATAACCTGATACTACTTTACCACAGCTTAAACATCTTATTGGAATCATAATAAACCATCTTTAAAATTGGTAATTGTTTCACCTGTAACTTTTCTGTCTTCGTGCTCTAGCTCCTCTTCCACCATATTTTTTTGGTTCACTACGGCGGGGATCACCTACTAACATAGTTCGATCATACTGAGCATATTTTTCCTTTAAATCCATATCACTAGTCCATTGCACTAATCCTTTAGCTATAACCATCCTTGCAGCTTCAGCTTGACCCATTACTCCTCCACCTACAACTCTAACGTCAATATCCACATTTTCAATCAGTTTACCTGCTAATGTGAGTGGTTCGTTGATTTTGAGTCGAGCTAATTCCGGTTGGTATAATACTACAGGGCGTTTATTTATCCTCACTCTACCTTTTCCTTCACGGAATCTTCCCCTAGCTATTGAAGTTTTCCTCTTTCCACTTGTATGAATTACCTTCTTCATTATTAAACACTACCATAATTTTTTTATTTAATTTTTAAGTTTTATACATTAAATAGAATTAAAATTTTGATCCAAGTAATCGAGATATTTTTCCTAATTCAACACTCTTTTTGATGTGTCTAGGCATCGTTTCAGGTAGTTGTAAGGTCTCTTGACCTTTAAATTCATTTGGGACTCCCACATAAACTTTAAGTGTCTTAAAAGCTTCTCTACCCGTAGATTGTTTGTAAGGAAGCATGCCTCTTACTGTTCTCCGGAATATATCATCAGGTCTGCGGGGATATTTAGGTCCCATTGTCCTAGGATTGGAAATACTGGCCCTGTCAATTCTTTGTTTATATTTTATATAGGCCCATTCTTTAGTACCTGATATAAGAATTTTGTCAGCATTTAAAACCGTTATATTCTCACCTTCTAAAAGTTTCTTGCTCACTTTACTGGCAAGTCTTCCTAGTACGAGTCCTTCGCCATCTATAATCATTTTAAATACACCTTACCCATTATTAAATAATGCAAAATATTTTTTTTATTCTATTATTCTTACACCACTGCCCTTGGGATTACTCTCCATAAGTTGAATTATGGTGAGACATTCACCACCAGCGGTTTCTATTTTATCTTTAGCCAAACTAGAGAAACTCAGTGCCGCTACTTTAATCTTATGATCCAGCCTACCGCTTCCTAAAATTTTACCTGGCACCAAAACTAATTCATCAGCAGATGTGAAACGGTTTAACTGAGATATATTAACCTCAGCCTGTCTTCTAGTTGATCTTTCAAGTCTTCGAGATACATCCTTCCAGATGGGTGCTTCTTTCTGGTATGAGTTTTCTTTAAGACTTTTTATAAGTCCTGTGATCTTGGGGTTGGTCTTTTGTGTTATCATTTATAACTTACTCCTTTTCATTAAAGGTTAATATTTTATCAGATTTTTGAGCTAGTATATCGCAGGCCGTTATTATTACCTCTTCTGGAGATAATGATCCATCGGTTTCAATTTTAAATATGAATTTATCTTCTCTACCTTCTACAGTTATTGCTGATGGTTCACAATCCTTAACACAAGTTTTACACATTGTACATTGTTCAGGATCCAAAATAATTATCTTATTCTCTTTCTCATCAAACTGTAGAACTCCACGAGGGCACTCTCCAGCACATTTTGCACAGACTTCACATTTTTCTGGATCAATAGTAATTAATGGGTAGTACTTGTAAGCGGAAGTAGTAGTAGGCTGCCATTTAGCATGCTCTAAACCAATTCCTAGTTGTGCTATAGCCTCTAATTCCACTTCTTCTCCCTCTCTTAACTTTAGAAGTGGAATTCTGTCATAAACCGGGATAATTTTAGGGTCTTGTGAAGTAAGATCTCCAGAGTAAACTACTTTAGGACCAGTCTCTTTCAGAACGAGTGAAACACTACAACGAGGGCAATGATCTTCACAATCACACTCTTCTCTTAATGTAATTGAGTCTAGATCCGTTTTGAGTGGAATTAAACCTAATCTATGTGATAAAACTTCATCAAATATACGTGAATCATTTTTATATATTTCAACATTCTCTACTGCCATGGTGGGAATTTCAACCATACAAATTCTTCTCAATGCATTTACAAATGGTACATCTACACCCTCAACTATTAGTACGATATTTTTTTCATCTTTACTTTTAATGTCTATATTCATTTAGACCCTTCTCCCCCTTTTACCTCCCGGTCTTCCGGTACCATCATGAGGTATTGGAGTTACATCTTCGATTTTACCAATTCTTATGCCTGCTCTTGCTAAAGCTCTTATTGTGGCTTGAGCCCCAGGTCCGGGTGTTCTGGGACCGTTTCCACCAGGTGCTCTTACTCTGATGTGCAATCCTATAATTCCCTTTTCTTTTACGTCATCTGCTGCCCTGGAGGCTGCTTCCATAGCTGCGAATGGTGATGATTCCTGTCTGTCTGCTCTTACTACTTTACCACCTGACCATTGAGTAATGGTTTCTGCTCCCGTGAGATCAGTTACTGTGATTATTGTATTATTAAAAGAGGAGTAAATGTTAGCTACACCCCATTTTTCATTTTCCGCCATTAATTTTCACCTAAATTAATTTGATAAATTTAATATATTATATTGTTTTGATATTTCTTATGGAATATCTTATTATTCTGTTTTTTCTCCAGCCTTGGAAACCTGATCCTTATGATATTTTTCCATTACGGAGCCTTCATAAAATCCTATGAGACCTTCTTCACCATGCTTTACCAGATAACTAGGTGCATCTATTTTTTTACCGTTAAGAGCTATGTGTCCATGTACTACCATAATTCGAGATTGTTTTGCAGTGTTAGCCAATCCTTTCTGATGTACCATGGTTTGTAATCTTCTTCGGAGCACATCTTCTGTGGTGAGATTTAATACATCCTCCAATTTAGCTTCTTCTCCCAGGAAACCTAATCTCATCAGATGGCTTAAAAGCTGATTTCTTTCAGCCGGAGTATGTTCACTAGACATACCTAGAAGTTGCCTAGCATCCCTCCTATACCTTTTAACCATTGTTTCAGCTTTCCAGATCTCTTTCTTAGTTTTAAGCCCATATTTCAAGACTAATTTATTCTCTTCTTTTATTCTATCCGCATTCCAGGGGTGGGATGGTGTATCATATTTTTTCCTTGATTTTCTTGGATGTCCCATAATAAATTTCTCCTATTATAAGTTTTATACTTGCCTTGCTCTTCTTTTCCTAACTCCAACTGATATTCCTTTTCTAAAGGTGGATTTTGTTCTTTGACCTCTGACGGGTAATCCTACTTCATGCCTTCTGCCTTTATAACTTCTAACTTTTTTCATTCGATTCAAATCATCTCTAAGACGCATCATTAAGTCAGATTCTATGAGATGGACTGTTACACCAGTTTCATAATCATTACGTCGGTTTAACATCCAATCAGGGAGATTGAATTTTTTAGGATCTCTCATTGCACCTTCAATTTCAGTAATTTTATCATCAGATAGATATCCGATTTTTTGATTTAAATCTAAATTCATAGACGTGCATAAAGCCCCTGATAATGCAATTCCCACACCTTTTACACCTGCAAGGGCGTTTACGGTTGATTTATTACCATCCAAATCTCTCCTGGCAATACGGACCATGTGTTTAAATTCTTCTTCCATACTAATTAACCTCCAAATTTCCATGTTTATACGGATTTAATTAAAATCATTTTTTTGATCAATTGTTTATTATTAATTTATATTTATTTTGAAACGCCGGGACTGGGATTTGAACCCAGGAGGAGCAAAGCTCCACAAGATTTCCAGTCTTGCGCCGTACCTGGCTAGGCTATCCCGGCATAAGTAGAATAACAAATCTAAATGAACTCTAACTCATTCATAAAAGGTTAAGCTACATCCGGATTTAAGATTCGAATAATTTTGGAAGTTCATATTAAAGAGCGGGTTTTTACTTCCACATCTTTGGATATGTTCCAGGTTCCATAAAAACCTTTTTTATATCCACCATTATACCTTTAGTTTTCTCGCAGATCTCATTAGAATTATAGAGGCTTTCCCCAGCTGCTATCAACTCACCCTTCAAAGTCTTCAGGGCAACAAGTGATCCCTTCTCAATATTTGATGTAAGAGATAAGATTCCACCACTAGCCAGATCGGCACCGTGACATAATGCATCCACTGCAGAGTCTCTAACCACCAATTTAGGCAGGTGACATGATGCTTTTTCCATAGGCAGTATAGTATTTCTTAGTGCCGATTCATCTCCTTCCTCAGTCAACTGCCAATAATCATCGGTTAAATTCTGTAAGGTTTTAAGGGTTTTATCCTCCCTGAAGGAACCGACAATAGTTCTGCGAAGCTCTGCCATATGTGCGCCAGATCCTAATGCTTCACCAATATCATGGCAGTATTTCCGGATATAAGTTCCGGCTTCGCATCCTATTCTAAAAAGAACATTCTGTCCATCCATCTCAAGTAGATCAACATAGTATATTCTACGTACTCTTAATTCTCTTTTAACTGCTGATTTAACCGGTGGAATCTGGAATATTTTTCCTTGAAATTCTCGAAGTATACTAGCTATACTACAGTCATCAACCTCTTCATGCAACCTCATGAGACATACATATTCTTTAGGGGCCTGAAGCAGAAGTTCAATAACTCGAGTAGCTTGATTAATGCCTATGGGAAGCACACCTGTAACTCGAGGATCCAAAGTTCCTCCATGACCTGTTTTATCCACATTAAGTATTTTTTTAACCCAGGAATCTATTTCATGGGAGGTTGGGCCTGACGGTTTATCTAAATTGATAATACCCTTAGAAATATGATCCTCTATAGATCTTTCATCAGGCGGACAACCATATTCAGGGTTTGTTTCACCCTCAGCCTTGTGGAGGAGTTCTACCATCAATAAAACCTTTACATTAATTCAAATGCTTCAAACTTAACTTTAATAAGCTCATAAAAAACATTTTTTATTCTTAAGTATTTACGCCAAAATGGATTCTAAATCTTTTTTAACTGCTTCAACATCATCAGATTTAATTTCAATTACCTGATCCACTGGTTCTAAATGTTTAATATTGCATCTTCTATTTTTTATGGTTTTACCCACCACTTCTACAAACTTATCATCTATAATCTCTACAATTACACATTTTTCGCCTGATTCTCTTCCCGCGATTTTAATACAAACTCTTCCAACTTCTATGGCTGGCATTAAATCACCTCAATTGCTGTTAATATAATTTGAGTGACGCTTTCAGCATGGAAACTGTTAGTTTTGATGATAAGATCATAAATCTCAAGATCATTAATGTTTATTCCATGTAATTCCTGATAACGCCTAGCCTCGCTTTTTCCTCTCTCTAAAATTTCTTTCTCTACAATATTTAAAGGTTTATTTTCTCTTCTACTGATTCGCTCAGAACGAACACTTAATGGGGCTGTGAAAAAAACTTTAAGATCAGCTTCTACAAAATATGCGGAAAGTCTTCCTTCAACAATTAGATCTTCACTTTCATCAGCTATCTGAGCTTGTCTTTGATCTATTTCACGATCAATATCTAAGTTATCTTCAGCATATTTACTAAATTTTAATATAGTCATGTTGCATTCGGCTGCCATCTGACGAAATATATCCCCTGCTGAAAGATAAGGAATTCCCATCTTTTTAGACAGGATTTCTGATACTGTAGTTGTACCACTTCCAGCCAATCCGCCGATGGTTATAATCATCAGGATCTAGCCTCTTTTTTAAACATTTTACGGCTGCATTCTGAACAAAGATATCCACCATATGGTCTATTAGGTCTTTTCTTTGATTTTGAAAGTTTTCTTACTTGATAAGGTCTTCCCCGGGGGACTGAATGAAGTAATTTACCACAATCCGCGCATAAATGTTTGGATGGTTTCTTCTTCTTATAATGTAATACCGTTACTCCTCCAGGAGTTTTCTTAAAAGTTCTCTTATATGATCTAGATCTATATCTTAACGCTGGCATTATAATACACCTCTTAAACTTATCTTTTTATTACATAGCTCCTTTAAGTCCCAAGAATTTTCTCCATATTAAAGACATGGCAAATGAACATAGAATATACCAACCTAACCATTCAATAGCCATGACATTAGCAGGCACGAAAGCAGAGGGATGGTAAAACATGTGGAATAACGGCACTAATAACACATAATAGGCTAATGCAGGTAATAACACGTAAAAATGAGTTATTGCAGGATTCTGCGCCATCCAATAAAATACGATTATTATAGGAACAAAAGTCACTATCATAGGTTTGAATGAGTTGAACATCATCTCTTTCTGGATTTCCATGAATTCAGACTGTTTTTTCTGAGCATCCTTCATAACCTTGGGGTCGCCTGATTTTTGAGCTTGCATCATTTCCTGTTGGAATACTTTCATCTCCTTCTGTAAAAACTGTAATCGATCCTGATCTACTAGTAGCTTATTAGCCAGGGTGATTATAAAAGCCACTATAGTAGCTATTATTAATACTCCTACCATTAATCCAAATGCCGGATTATGTGGATCATTCACTAAGTGAAGTAAAGGAGTTAACACCGGATTCAGGATTTGATTTAAAATTTGAATCGCCATTTTTCACATACCTCTTATCCTAAACTATTATAGTTTTCAGTTTTAATAAATTTTTTTTTAAATTTAATAAATTATTCAAGAGTTCTAATAATTTTCTCAACAGATTCATCCAATCGATTATCATGATTCATAATTATCTGAACGGTTGCACCAGTTAAGGCAGCGTAAGCCATTGAAACTGCCCTATTCATTTGTTGATGAAGATTGATGTCTTTAAGTTTCTCCACATCCCTAATTCTGGATGTGTCATTGATTCTTCGTAAAATTATCTCGTCACCGTCTGCCTCAATCAATACGAATTGATCGGGTTGTAACTCCTCAAGCACCCATTTAGGAAGTCCTGGTAAAAAACCATGAGGTGTTTTGATTGTACAATGAGTATCTACTATTATATTAGTTTCCTCTGACCTTTCTCTTATATTTTTTGCAGCTTTCCTCTGAACTTCCTTCTGCACATCAGGAGATAATTTTCTTATAGAGTCTCGATCATCCGCTAATCCCATTTCTTGAGCTATAGTAAGCATCACATCACCATAATTAACATGGGTATACTCCAAGATTTCCAATGCATTCTCCAGTACTGTTGTACTGCCTGAACCTGGAATTCCAGCTATTACGACCACTTTCATCCTATAAATCCTCTCTTGAATTTTGATATATTTATTTTATAAAATTTTATCTTAACTCTATTTTTTTTATTCCAAAAACTTTCTGAGCATAGGGTGCATATCCATCATCTGTTCTTGGGCTAATTCTTCATATAATCTGTATACTATACCCACCGTAAGCAGAACTCCTGTACCTCCACCTAGAGCACCCGTGAGATCTGCTCCGAAGGCTAGGAAACCTACAAATGCACCACCCATTATAGTTATAGCAGGAATGTACTTTTGAAGAATTCTCTCGAAATGTCCTCTACTACTTCGGAAACCTGGAATCTGCATACCCATCTGATATAACTGCTTTGAAACCTGTTTAGGGCCGATTCCACTTAACTCAACCCATAACCAGGCGAATAATATACATGACGCTACAAACACTATTCCAAAGACTATCACTTCCAATGGATTAGTGAATATTGTACTAACAGTAGGATATGTGAGTAATAAGGCTAAACCGCTTATTGCTTTACCATTAGAGACTGTACCTAGAATGGGGAAACCTAATTTCTGGAACATTTCTGCGAAAAGTTGCACGTTCAAGAGAAGTGCACTGGTTAATATAACCGGCATATTACTAGCATATATGAATCTAAGAGGATACTTTCCACGTGCTCCTTTAACACCACCGTAAGATACTGGTATCTCTACTCGCATACTTTCAGCATAAACAACCACGGCGAATACCACTATAACAGCAAACACAGGTAATAGAAGGCTTAAATCAGGTGAACTTGTTGTTAAGGTGTATATGAAATGAGGCAGTGCTCCGGCAGGTACTCCGGGAGATGTTGGTGAGGAGAGAGGGTTAAATGTTCCTACAATGATTGTTTGAGCCACTCCTGCTGCTATGAATAACCCTACACCACTTCCAAATCCCCATTTGGATACAACTTCATCAAGGAATATAATGAGTACTCCTCCAATGATGATTTGTAGTAGTAATATCCCTGTAAATGAGGGATCAGCGGGGGGTAGTGCACCACTGAGAACTAATACTGCAGCTTCAAATATTGTAAATAAGATTGCAAGGAGTTTCTGAGTACCCTGGAATATAACTTTATCTCTTGGTTGGCTAAGATCTAGATCAATAATTTTTCCCCCAACCAGGAGCTGCAATATGATGGATGCGGAAACTATGGGCCCTATACCTAAAGTGATGATAGAACCGAAGCTACCAGCCAGTACGGCTCGAAGTCCTCCGAATTGGTCCACAGCTGTAGGGCTTAGGCCATATAAAGCTACTATACCCAAAATAAAATATAATATGAGGATTATTCCCGTCCATTTAAGCTTTTCCCTAAATGGAACCCTATAATCAGGTGATTTAACCTGAGGGATAAGGGAAAAAATAGGCTCCAGCTTTTCAATCAATGATTTCACTCCTTACTTGAAAAATATTATAATCAGTCTTTAATTTGTAAATTGAATAATTTGATAGTTTATAAAATAAATTTTTTAAATGACGACTGCCTCTCCACCAGCATTTTCAATCTTATTTAACGCCGTCTGTGAAAATTTAGGGGATTTGATTTTAAGTGGCTGTGTGATTTTACCATTTCCCAATACTTTATTATATCCCAACTCGGTTACATCTATCACTATAATCCCATTTTCTTGGATTGCTAAGTTCTTATCAACCATTCCGGCTGCTTTTTCATCTATGAAATCAAGATTTACTGTTTTAAATCTTTTTATAGTTTTTTGAGGTCTTTTAAAACCGTATTTTCCATAATGTTTGGGATCATATTTAACTATCCAAGTCCACATGTGTTTGTGACCTCCAGACATTCCTCTTCCACCACGGTGGCCTGCTCCTCTCCTCATCTTGGAGCAACCTCCTCCCACGGTTCTTGAGCCTCGCATTTTACATATTTTTTTAGTTTTTCTTATCATTCGTGATCAAACCTTTAACTTAAGTTTAAATTTCTTAAAGTCTCTTTTTAATAGAGATTTATTATTTTTAATTATTGATTTTAATCTCATTTCCTTTTTTTGGATCAGGAAAAATTTTAGGGTACTTAAATCATTTTATTTATGAGTTCTTCTATATTTTCTCCCCGGTATCCTAAACTTCCGCCTTCATTGTAGGTTTTTTTAATGTTTTTATAACCTTTACGAGGGGGATGTAATCTAAAAATAGGTTTTACGCCAGATTTTTCTAGTTTTGCACCTTCAATCACTGCTTTGGAAAGTTCTTCAATGGAAGAGTAATCAGTGTTCTCTTTTAAATATTCTTCTGTAACTTGGACACCGCCGGGGAGCTTTCCTCTTTTACTTATAACCTTAATAATAGTGTCTTCCCTGATTTCACCCCAAGTTATATAATCTTTTGCCTTCCTGAGCATTCCCAGATAATTAGGATTTTCATCAAGCATAACGGCATGATTTATTCTAGTAAGCCGCAGCATCTTCATGGTATCCTCAATTTCTCTTTTTAAACCTGTTCTGCCCCTTATTCTTATGGCTGCAATCATTTTTTTATCACCTTATAATATTGTCAATTGTGTTCTAAAAAATTCTCTGAGCTTTTTATGGATTTAATAAGGACATTCCACTCCAAGATTTTCTAGATCCGATTTACTTGCTTTAACAGTACTCAAATGCTTCAGGGCTTCGAAAACTGCTCCTGCAAAGTTTATAGTGGTTTGAGTTTGACCTCGAGTTTGAGACCAGACATCATCTATACCGGCTAGTCTGAGGATGGTTTTACCTACGTTTCCTAAAGCTAGTCCCACCCCACCAGGGGCGGGCATAAGAATTACTCTTACACTTCCAACTTTTCCTTCTACCTTAAATGGTACGGTATGTTCTTTCCCACAAACACATCCCCAATCACCGCAGCCTCTTCTAACTTTTATTATATTATATTTAGCATCATCAACGGCTTTTCTTATGGCGGGACCTACTTCTTTGGCTTTGCCCTGTCCTAAACCAACATACCCATTTTTATTACCTACAGCTACTATAACGCGGAAATTAACTTTTCTACCAGATTTATGCATTCTCTGGACAAGATTAACATCCATTACTTCTTCTTCTAGATCTGGTAGCAGTGCATCTACTATCTCCAGTTCCATTATAGGAAGGCCTCTCTCAAAAATTTCATCTATATCTGTTATATTACCTTCCTTTACAATACGTCCCAGATTTGTTTTAGGCTCCCATTCTTCATTACTCATGATGATACCTCGGTTTCAATCTTATTTTTAACCGTTTCAAAGTGATTAGGTAGGTCTACAGGTGAAAAATCTCTCTCTAAATAATGTGAAAACTTTTCTTTAAGTTCATTTTCATTGAGGTTTTTGGCGTATTCAGCTAATTTAGTGCCGTTAATTCTTTCATCATCAGGTAAAATTTTATCATTATATGGTACATTAAGTCCGGCATCTACAGCTCCCTTAAGAACTGCAAATACTTTTGAACCCCTGATGGAAGATTTTAAACCTATATCTAATGTTGCCTCGTCTATTCCTTCTATTAAAGATTTTTTTCCAAATAAAAATCCGGTGAGATAAGCAGCAGAAGTGTTTTTTCCATTACCCTTCCATCCGAATTTTTCCAGTTCCTTAGAATTAGCTGAAACTAAAGTTTCATCTCCTTTGGAACTGACTTTTATTATTTGTGATATTACATGTTGATTAGTAATCCTTACGACCATTCTGGAATTGTCTAACGTTATAAGTTTTAATCTTGCGTTATAATTTGTTTTTCCTTCTTTTCTTCTTTTAAATGCTAATTTATATCTTGATCCGTGTGCCATTTATAAAATCCCCTGTTTATCTTAGAAGGTCATGATCCCTAGCGTAGGTTTTCATGTAGGATTTGCTTCGGAATGCACCACCCTTAGCCATTCTATAAAGTTTCCTATAGGTGGTTCTATTTATGTCCCGGTTATCCCTCATGCCCTTTAAGTCTTTCCTTAAAGCCCTTATAGTAGTCATCCAAGCTTTCTTTTTAGGGTTTCTAGCGCCTTTAGCTCCTTTTATACTACCGCGGCCTTTTCTTCTTCCTTTCTTTTTTTGTTCTGCAATTTTCTTTGATCTGTAGCTGCTTATACCCTTCTGGGGTCTTGCTATTATAATCTTATTATCTATAAGTTGTTTTACCCCTTCTCTAGTTATAGCCCGTGATACTTCCTCTATGTTTTCAGGATCTATCCAAACCCGGTTTACTCCTACTTTGAGTATATCCGCAGCTAATCTTTTTTGAGTAGTAAGATTCATAAAGAAACCTCCCTCTCAATCAACCAAATTAAAAAAATGTGATTGATCAAAATTTTTTATACATCCCAAAAATTAGAACCATTTTAAGTTCCTCAAATTACATTTTTAATCAATACTTCATGGTTCATCTATACTTTTAGGATTAAAAATTAAGATGCATATCTTTTACATCCATTATATAAATTCTATCTTTTTTTGGCTGTCTCATATCAGATTTTTGATGATAAGCATTTTTTAGACATCTATTAAGTTTGTCCTGTTTATAGTCCCTTATTCAGGATTTTAATTTTTAGTTCCTGTGCTTTCTCAAGCATGATTTCCTTTTTTCTTTTACCTATTTTGGAACTGATTCTCCCTGCTTGGGTTTCTGAATTTAAACTTTCTAGTTCCATCATGTTAGAAATCAACACATCCTGATATCCAGAAGGATGTAATCCCCTAGTTTTTTTGGGAGATCCGTAACCAATAGTAGGCATCGCTGGTTTCCTTGCCTCATATCTTCTCCTTTTACTGGTTTTTCCCCGGGCTTTTCTCCATTTATCTCCAAGTTTTTTGTATCTGTGCCATTCCTGTCGTTTAAAATGTGGTTTTTTCATTTTTGGATCACCTTAAAGTTTTTCTACAAGGTATATTCCATCCTGGAATACCCTAGGATCCCTACCTTTT
>Ga0182014_10000868_pt1 | contig 41342 bp, 37 predicted proteins | sample 612S2DmetaG_FD_120489 | JGI IMG/M metagenome (GOLD analysis project Ga0182014, IMG submission 120489) | Permafrost microbial communities from Stordalen Mire, Sweden - 612S2D metaG | ecosystem: Environmental > Terrestrial > Soil > Wetlands > Permafrost | place: Sweden: Stordalen | collected... | reverse complement strand
CTGGCGAGAAGGGCGGCTCGTTTGCCAGCCGCGTCTTCTTCGGACTCGGCCTGGGCGCGCTCTACACCTTCTTCCAGAATGAGAACCTTTTCGGCGTCTGGCCCGGCACGCCCGAGTTTCAGCCCGACTTCGGCCCGCAGCACGTGCTGAAAGGCTCCTCCATCAAGGCCGACGCGACGCCGGAGTACCTGGGTGTGGGCTACATCATCGGCCCCCAGACCGCGGGCATCATCTTTGCCGGCGGCGTCTTCTCATGGCTGGTGTTGATGCCGCTGATTTACTTCTTCGGCAAGGGATTGAACGCGCCCATCTACCCCGGCACCATCCCCGTCGCGCAGATGGGCCCCAGCCAGCTCTGGGCCACCTACGTGCGCCCCATGGGTGCGGGAGCCGTAGCTGCCGCCGGACTCATCACCCTCATCAAGACGCTGCCCACCATCCTGAGCGCGCTCGGCTCGGGCATCCGGAATATGCGCGGGGGCATGGCGGCCAAGAGCGATCTAAAACGCACGGAGAGAGACTTCTCCATGGGCACGGCCATCGTAGGCTCGGTTCTGCTCGTGATCCTGATGTTCTGCTTCCTGGAGTTCAAGCCGGTTCCGGGCGCCTTCGTTGGCGTGTGGGCTAACATGGCTGCCGCACTGCTGGTGGTCTTCTTCGGATTCCTCTTTGTTACCGTCAGTTCGCGGATTGTAGGCCTCATCGGCAGTTCGGCCAACCCCATCTCCGGCATGACCATCGCCACGCTGATGGCCACCTCCGCCATCTTCCTGGTGAAGGGCTGGACCGCTCCGGCCTTCGGCGCGCTGGCCATCACCATCGGCGGCGTGGTCTGCATCGCCTCGGCTGAGGCCGGCGACACCTCGCAGGACTTGAAGACCGGCTTCCTGGTCGGCTCCACTCCTCGCCTGCAGCGGTTTGCCTTCCTGATTGGCATTGTGGTCTCCACCGTCGCCATCGGCTTCACCCTCCGGCTGATGAACGAAGGCCTGACCGAGTTCCACGAAGCTCCGCAGGCGTGGAGCCTCTCAGCGCCTCACCCCGGCGTCAACATCCAGAACGACACAACCGCCCTGCACGAGCAATTCCCGGTGATTGGTTTAAACAAGACCACGACCGTCCATCACAAGGGTGAGTATGTGGTTCTGAACGCGCTTGGCTCGCCGGAGCTGGCTGACGGCAAGTACCTCTACTCGCCCAAGACCGGAGAGATTGAAGTGCAGTGGATCTCGGGCATCGGCAGTGAGAAGGCCGCGGCGCCCCAGGCGCGCCTGATGGCCACGGTCATCAGCGGCATTCTGAGCCAGAAGCTTCCCTGGGGACTGGTGCTGCTGGGCGTCTTCCTGGTCATCGCCGTCGAGTTGCTGGGAATCCGCTCGCTCTCGTTCGCCGTGGGCGCGTATCTTTCCATCGGCACCACACTGGCCATCTTCACCGGCGGCGTAGTGCGCTGGATGGTGGACTCGGCCGTCAAGAAGGCTGGCGGGGATGCGAGCACGGAAGGCGACGTCTCGCCGGGTTCGCTGTATGCCTCCGGCCTGATCGCCGCCGGCGGCATCATCGGCCTGCTGGGCGTGGCTCTGAAGCTCTATGAAACCACCTTTGGCAAGGAAGACCCCATCGCCATTCCGCACACCTTCCTCTATAACAATGGCGTGTCGGTGGTAGCTTTCCTGGCGCTGGCGTTCTCGCTGTATTACTTTGCGCGCAAACCGCTGAAGAAGTAAGCGGCGAAGGCGTCCAAACAAAGCAATTTCAACAGTCGGAGTGCCCCAGGTCTTGATTCTTAGACTTGGGGCACTCGCTTTTGGTGAATGGGAATTGTGATAGGACACCCGTCGTCAGCGCTTCACGCAATGTCTTAAAATGCTTCTTAGAGGTATGAAATTTTATGAAACATTCCGGCAATACGATTCTTATCACCGGCGGCGGAACGGGTATTGGCCGCGGTATCGCTGAAGCGCTGCACGCGCTTGGCAACCAGATCATCATCACAGGACGGCGCAAGCAGGCGCTGGATGAAACCACGGCCGCCAATCCTGGCATGAAGTCGTTCCAGTTCGACATCCAGGACCCCGCCGCAATTCGCGCCTTTGCCGCGCGAGTGATCGCCGAGTATCCCACGTTGAACGTGCTGATGAATAACGCGGGCATCATGCGGCCTGAAGACCTGCTGGCCCAGCAAGACGATCTGGAAGACGCGGAAGCTACCGTCGCCACCAACCTGCTTGCCCCCATCCGCCTGACGGCGGCGCTGCTGCCGCTGCTGATGAAGCAGCCCCAGGCCACCATCCTCAACGTCTCGTCCGGGCTGGCTTTTGCCCCGTTGGTACTGACCCCGACTTATAGTGCCACCAAGGCGGCGATTCACTCCTACACCGAGTCGCTCCGCTATCAGCTCAGGAAAACGCAGATTGAAGTTCTCGAACTCGTTCCGCCGTATGTGGCCACGCACCTGATGGGCGGCTACGATGACCCGCGCGCCATGCCGCTGGACAAGTTTCTGGCCGAGGCGATGGGGATCCTCTTGTCGGAGCCCACGCCGCTGGAGATCTGCGTAGACACCGTGAAACCGCAACGCTTCTCCGTCGAGAACGGCAAGTACAAAGCCATCTTCGCCGCCATCAACGGCGCCCGGCCGGATGGTCACTAATCAACACGGCCAACAGAAAAAGCGGGCGCTTCCAGGATTGTGGAAGCGCCCAACTCTTTATAACTTCCACAAGTTACTCCGGAAGCACCAGTTTTCCTGTTACCTTGAAGCTCTGCGTAAGCACCGGTGCAGCGGTGCGAGGCTGGCCGCCGCCGACGGAAAGCGAATACTCGCCGCCGCCGACGGAAAGCGAATACTCGCCGCCGGCGACGATGGGAACGCCATCTTCAGTAACCATACTCAGATCACGTGGCAGTAGCTTGAAGCGCAGCCTTTGGGAAGCGCTGGCCTCCAAATGAACCCGCTGGAAGCCGCGCAACGCCCGGAGCGGCGCACCCGGCACGTGGGGAAATTCGAGATAGAGCTGGGCGATTTCATCGCCCGCGCGGGAGCCGGTGTTGGTGACGGTGACTTCCGCCGTCACCGGGCTGCCCGCCGTCACCTCGCGGTTGGGAAGGGTAAGTCCGCTGTAAGTGAAGGTGGTGTAACTTAGGCCGTAGCCGAAGGGATAAAGCGGCGTTCCCTCGAAATAGCGATAAGTACGGCCTTTCATCGAGTAATCCTCGAAGGGCGGCAACTGAGTTACATCCTTGTAGAAGGTGACCGGCAGGCGTCCGGCGGGATTGTTGCGGCCGGAGAGACTTTCGGCCACGGCCGCGCCGCCCTCTTCGCCGGGATACCACGCATCCAGAATGGCGTTGGCGTGGGCCTGGGCCCAGTTGACGCCCAGGGCGCTGCCGTTGGTGAGCACTATAATCAGCGGCTTGCCGGCGGCGGCCACGGCTTCCAATAGCGTCTGCTCGGGTCTGGGCAGGTCGAGGCTGGTGCGGTCGCCGCCCAGGAAGCCCTCCTCGTTTACATCCATTTCCTCGCCTTCCAGCTCGCTGGTGATGCCAACCACGGCTACGACGACGTCCGCATTCCGGGCGGCGGTTACGGCCTCAGTTACAGAGGAAGCATCCTTGCGCAGAAACTTCGTTCCCGGCACGTAGCGGATCTTTGCCGCGGGAAACTCAGCGCGCAGGCCTTCGAGAACGGAGACGGTGTGGGTGGGAATGCCGTTGTAGTTACCCAGCAGCACATTGGTTTGATCTGCCAGCGGACCGACGACGGCGATTTTGATATTCGAAGCGCGGAGTGGCAGCACGCCGTCGTTCTTCAGCAGCACCATGGACTCGTTGGCCAATTTGCGGGCCAGGGCGCGATGCGCTGCGCTGTCCAGTAACTTCTCGTCGATGCTGGAATAAGGAACCATCTCCGGCGGGTCGAACAAGCCCAGCTTCATCCGCGCCGTAAAGAGGCGGGTGAGGGCCACGTCGATCTCGCTCTCCTTGAGATGGCCCTGCCTGACCGCGTCGAGATAGGGCTTGTAGTCGTGATCGTCAGAGACTTTGGCGGTGAAGTCCACGCACTCATTGTCCATGCCGCGCTGGAGCGAGATGGCCGATGCCTCGGCCTGCGTGGGCTTGAAGTGGTGGCCTTTGAAGATGTCGATCACTGCGCCGCAATCGGAGACCACGTAGCCCTGGAAGCCCCACTTGCCGCGAAGCTGATCCTCGAGCAGAAACTCGTTGGCGCAGGCAGGCTGGCCGTTGATGCTGTTATAGGCGCACATCACGGAGCCGGCTCCGGCCTCGGTGACAGTGGCGCGGAAGGCGGGCAAATAAGTGTCCAGCTCGTCGTGCCGGCTCACGGTCACGTCGGCGCTGTGGCGCGTGGTCTCCGGGCCGCTATGCACGGCAAAGTGCTTGGGGGTGGAGATGGCGCGGTAATAGCGTGGATCGCTGCCCTGCATACCGGTAACAAAAGCCACGCCCAGGCGCGCGGTCAGGAACGGGTCTTCGCCATAGGTTTCCTGGCCACGTCCCCAACGGGGATCGCGAAAGATGTTGATGTTTGGCGCCCAGAAGTCCAGCCCCTCGAAGATGTTGCTGTGGCCTGCGCGCACCGCCTGTGCGTGCTTGATGCGTCCCTCTGTGGAGATCACCGCGGCCATCTCGTGAATCGCCTCCGGATCGAAGGTGGCCGCCAGGCCGATGGGCTCAGGAAACTCGGTGGTTCCATTGACGGCCACGCCGTGCAGCGCCTCGCTCCACCAGTCGTAAGCCGGAACGTTGAGCCGCGGAATGGCCCGCGCCTGGTTCACAAGCTGAGTAGCCTTTTCTTCCAGCGTCATCCGATGCACCAGATCTGCCGCCCGTTGGCTGGCGGGCAGGCTGGAGTCAAGATAAGCTGGTTTTGGAGCATCCTGCGCCCCGGCCATCCACGCCGCGGCGCTCAACGCCAATGCCGCCGCTATGATTCGCAATTCAAGAGACTTCATCGCAATCCTCTATTCAGTAGTCAGTGAACAGTTGTCAAAGATCAGTATCGGCGAATTCGGCCGGTTTTATTTTTAGCTGGCGGGTAAAATATCAGCATGTGAATCGCGAAGGGCCCGTTTGGGCAGGAATTCGGATGGCTTTTGTGCTCATCTCGCCGACAGCCCGGAAGCGATTGCGTGTAACCTTTTGTGTGCCGGAACCGTAAGGTAAAGCAAGAGGAGGTTTCTATGAAGCTCCATCCGTATCTGCGCGCTTATCTGGCCGGGATCTTTGTGCCCACGTTCGTCCTGCCGCTGCTGCTCACAGTCTTCATCGTGGTGCGGATCGTACTCGAAGTGCCGGTTCCCATCGAACAGGCCATGATCTTTCCCATGGCCGTGGTGCCTTTGCTTTTCGGGCTGTGGAATATGCTCTGGCTCGGGAGCCACACGCGCACTCATCTGCCCATCGGAATGCATGGAGCGGTGTTGCCTCTGCTGATGGCGCCGGTGGGCGCGCTACTAGCCAGCAGCCTGGGAGTGCTTGCGCTGGGCTCGCGTGGCGTCGTCTGGTTTCAGGCTTGCCAAGTGTCCTATGCGCTGATCGTGCCGTGTTTCCTGGCCGTGCTGGCCGTCTACTATCTGGTCTGGAAGTACATTGTGGGCTTCTTGAACCGCGTGCTGGGGATCGCGTAAGGGGCAACGCCCAGCGGCATTACGCGCCGGGGTTGAAGAAGTTCTCCAGGCCGGCGCGCTGTGCGTGGGCGGCCATGGAGGCTTGAATCTCCAGGGCCAGCGCCAGCGCATTGCGTCCCTGCTGAGCGATGACACGAGGCTGCTGCCGCGTTCGCACCGATTCCAGGAAAGAAATGATCTCTAGCCGCAGCGGCTCGCCGGGCGTCACCGGCGGCTTGACGAAGGAGAGTCCGGGCGCGGGACCACCCGCTCCGGCGGCGGCCAGCTTGGCCAGCAGAGCCGGATCAGCGTTGCCGGAAGCGATGGCCGCGGCGATTTCCGGCGGCAGGCTTGCTGCTCCGGTGCCGGTGGCAGTTCCAGAATCCAAACGAATCACCAGCAGATCCTGGCGTGCGTAGTCGATGGAGACGTATTGGCGCGGCTCGAAGAAGCGCAGCTTGCGCACCCGTTCCGTCGAAACTCGGGAAGCGGTGAAGTTGGCCACGCAGCCCGACTCGAATTCGACGCGGACATTGGCGATGTCCACCTTGGGCGAAAGGATCGGCAGGCCGACGGCGCGCACCTCGCGCACCGGCGAGGCGGCAAAGGTGAGCACGATGTCCAGGTCGTGAATCATCAGGTCCAGCACCACATCCACATCCAGCGCGCGGGGCGTGAAGATGGAGAGCCGGTGCGACTCGAAGAACATGGGGCGATGCAGTTGCGGCTGGATGGCCAGCACTGCTGGATTGAAGCGCTCCAGGTGGCCTGGCTGCAGGATGCGCTGACCCTTGCCGGCGCGGGAAAGAAGATCGTCAGCTTCGGCAAGCGTGGCGGCCAGAGGCTTTTCGACCAGCAAATCAAGGCCCGCATCCAGCAGGACGGAAGCGACGGTGTGGTGATGCACAGTGGGAACGGAGACGGTGGCCGCGTCGAGCTTGAGGTCGGCGGAGAGAAGCTCGTCCACGGTGGCATAAACGGGAATCGCATACTTGGCTGCGGTCTCGGCGGCTCGGGCCGCGTTCGGCTCAACGGCTGCTACCAGAGCGACGCCCAGGCCTGCCGTTTCCAGCTCGCGGTAGACGCGCAGATGGTTTTTGCCAAAGGCGCCGGTCCCGGCAACGGCAACGCGCAGAATGGGTTCGCTCACAGTTTGTCCGTCCATCCTTGCGGCGCATTGCCTGCCTGCTCCTGGCCTTCGACGGCCTTCAGGCAGCGGCTGTAGAGCTCGAGCAACTGATTCACGTGCTCCTCGGGCTTGGGCGCACCCGAGCCGCTGAAGCCGGTCGAGGGCGCGGCAGGGCGGCCTACGCCAGCCGTAACGGATACAAACTTGAGCAGATCGAGCGCGATGTCTTCATTGCGCCGTGCTCCAAGATTCATGCCGGATTGAGCATCCATTTTAAAAAATCTCCAAAGAGGATGCTAGCAGATTGAGGGTTTGCGCCTCATCTCGGGTTCGGATGCGCTGTGGTCTTCGGCCGCGCTGTAATCTTGAAATCATGCGGACGGCGTACATCGGAATGGGAGGGAACCGGGCCAGTTGGGCGGGTGCTCCGGAGGCGACTCTGGCGGCGGCGGCGCTGCGCCTCGAATCGCTGGGGAGGGTGGCGCGCCTGTCTTCGCTGTATTCGACCGCGCCCGTGGGGTTTGCCGCGCAGCCCCGGTTTGTGAATGCGGTGGTGGCGCTGGAGACGGAACTGGAGCCGCGCGAGCTGCTGGAGGGGTTGCTGGCCATCGAGCAGGAATTTGGGCGGGACCGTTCGGCGGGCATTGCCAACGGGCCGCGCACGCTGGACCTGGACATTCTGCTCTTCGGCGGTTTGAAGATCAGTGAGCCGGGGCTGGAGATTCCTCATCCGCGGCTGGCGGAGCGGGCTTTCGTGCTGGTGCCCCTCAACGAGATTGCGCCAGAGGTTCTCGTTCCTGGCAGTCGTGAGACCGTGGCGCAGTTGTTTGCCAGCTTGCCCTCTGGCTCCGGCAACGGCTCCGATGCGGTGATCCGGGTGCAATGCGATGCCTGGCTCGCCCGGTAGAATCGTCTAGTGAGCCTTGAATTCAACATCTTTGTAACAACCGAAGCTGGCGGGCGGCGGGGACAGATCGATCTGCCTCATCGGACGGTCCAGACGCCGGTCTTCATGCCGGTGGGCACGGCGGGAACCGTCAAAGCCGTGGCGCAGGATGTGCTCGAAAGCCTCGGCGCGGAAATCATCCTGGGCAACACCTATCACCTCTACCTGCGGCCGGGCCATGAGGCCATCCGGCGCATGGGCGGGCTGCACCGGTTCATCAGTTGGCCGCGGGCCATGCTGACCGACTCCGGCGGCTTTCAGGTTTTCAGCCTGAGCCAGTTGCGCAAGGTGAGCGACGAGGGCGTTCGCTTCCGGTCCCATTTGGACGGCAGTAGCCACTTCTTTACTCCAGAACATTCAATGGACGTGCAGATTGCGCTGGGCGCGGACATCTGCATGGCCTTTGACGAGTGCACCGAATACCCGGCTGATCGCAGCCGCGCTGAGGAAAGCCTGCGGCTCACCATGGCCTGGGCAAGGCGCTCGCTCGATCACTTTCGCGCGCATCAGCACGAGGTTCCGTGGCGTGAGGAACTGGGCGAGCGGCGGCAGAGCCTCTTCGGCATTGTGCAGGGTGGAATGTTCCGCGATCTGCGCCGCGAAAGCGTGGAGCGGCTGGTGGAGATGGACTTCGACGGCTATGCCATCGGCGGGCTGAGCGTGGGCGAGCCGCGAGAACTGACGCGGGAGATGATCGCCGAGGTGCTGCCGCTGCTGCCCGCCGACAAGCCCCGCTACGTGATGGGTGTGGGCTATCCGGACGAGATCGAGGAGTATGCGCGCATGGGCGTGGACATGATGGACTGCGTGTTGCCCACACGCGCCGCGCGCCACGGGCTGCTCTTCACCAGCGAGGGACGGCTGAACATCAAAGGCGCGCGCTATGCCGAGGACCAAGGCCCGCCCGATCCGGCTTGCAACTGCATGGTCTGCCGGCGCTACTCGCGAGCCTACTTGCGCCACCTGATGCGGGCTGGCGAGGCGCTATCTGGAACGCTGAACTCGATTCACAACTTGGCGTACTACCTGGGAATCATGGAGCGGGTGCGCAAGAGCCTCCAGCCAGAAGGCTGAAGGCTCTGGTTCAGCCGCTGATCGCTTCGCCGAGCAGTTGTTTCAGCGCCTGGATGTACTCGGCGAGCGCTGTGCGGCCTGCTTCGGTCATGCGATAGAGGCTCTGGGGCTTGCGCTGGACAAACTTCTTTTTGACTGCCACGTAGCCGGCCTCTTCGAGCTTGGCGAGTTGCGCGCCCAGGTTGCCGTCCGTCGAGCCGGTCTTCGTACGCAGCCAGGTAAACTCCGCCTCTTCGACGCCGCTGAGCAGCGAAAGCAACGCCAGACGCAGCTTCCCGTGGATGATGGGATTCAGTTCCGGCAACTCAAGCATGGGGAGCGACCTGCCTATGCTGTCGCGCTTCCACGATCATCATGTAGCTTCCGAAGACGATCTGGCAGAGGAAGATAGCGACGAGAAACGTAATCGAACTCTGGCTGAGAGTGCCAAAGCAGGAAACGATCGTTGCCGCCCACCAGACCAGGGCACAGCCAAATTGCACCTTCCACTTGAGAATCATGCTGGAGGTCGCGTTGGCTGTGCCGAGCATGGCCGCGGATATGGCCACGAAGATTTGGTAATCCACTAGTCTTCTACTCCATCCTAGAGCCATGAAGAGCAAGAACATCGAAATGCCCATTGCTATCCAAACGGAGGCAATTGCGCGGCCCATCGTGGTCCCTGGCTGGCCATGCGACTTGCCCGCAGCCAGCACTCCAGTCAACGCAAAGGCAACAATCATGGTTACGGGCCACGCCAGGTAGCCATGTCCCCAGGCGGACCAGCCAATGGCCACAAAGTAAGCCACCCCCCAGAGGACGAAGACCCAACCCCAGCTTTCATTGGTGCGCCGGCCCTCGGCGATCATGTTCTCGATCAGGCTCAGCCTGTCTTTCAGTTCCAGCTCTTCCGAGTTTGTTGTCATCTTGGTTCTCCTGGGAAAGTCTGTAAATTTTCAGAGTATTCCTCAATAGAGAGTACTCTATAAAATAGAGTTTTGATTGTCAAGAACTATTTTTGTTTTTTTAAACCCGCCTTTGAAATTATGCCGGAATGAGCCGGGAAGACTGGAACTCCTTCAAAACGGGCCTTGCCGTCAGCTCTCCAGAGCGGCGTACGGAATCCCGATGATGGTCCCAGCCAGCGAAGGGGAGAGAGTTCCATTGCGCCTCCCCTTCGCTAACTGGCTTATTACGGTATTAGTGCGGTAACACCAGCAGTCCGCTTTCCAGCAGCTTTTCCGTCAGCCGGTCCAGGGCTGCGGGAAACTTGTAGGAGATGGTGCGGACGCCCATCCCCAACATGACAGCGGCTTCGGCCTGGGTGTACTCCTGGAGCACGATCCGGCTCAGCATCATGCGGTCCAGCGCTCCCAACTGGTTCAGGCACTTCTCCACATCAAGGACGAAGATCACCGCGTCCTCGAAGGTGCGGATAGGGCGGCTGGAGCACCACCCGCGGGCGATTGGGTCGCCCAGGATGGACGGCGCCCTGCCTACCTGCATTGACGCGTAGAGGTAACGCCGCAACAGGCTCTCGGTATGTTTCCGATAGAAGCCCAAGCTGACCACCGGCTCGGTGACCGGCGTTTTTACGGCCGACTTTGCCACCGGTTGCACTGTTTGACTTTTCTTCCAATTCCTCCGATCTTCGTATTCTGTCTGCGGTGAACTGCTAACTCCCCATACCATCGGCAACTGGAGTGCTGCGCTCATTGCGCACCTCCCATTGCTTCAGCCACGGACCAAACCTTGACCAGCGTTTTTCGGGCCGGGCGCCCGCGCCGTTTGCGGGTCTCTGGCGATGGAAAGTCTCTCAGCTTCTCTTCACAGCCTTTGCAATACACACTCCCTTGGGTCTGGGCGCGGTACCAAAGACAGCCGCACCCTTCGCAAATTTTCAAATGCACGCGCAATTCCATGACGAATTCTCCGTGTTCTCGTTTTCTCCCGACGGTTTTGCCTTAATGTCTTATCTCCGCGGGGCAGAAAGAACCGGGTATGACTTCTCAGGTTTCTTGCGCCCTGATGGGGGATAGCCGCCCGGATTCTCTCGTTTGTTGTCATGCGTATGGCGCGCAGATCCTGGAATTTCCGTGACAGGCTTTCCCCGGACGCCTCTGCTGAGCGTTTTGGGACGGGATGAGATAGCCGGAGACTTTCATCTTTTGGCGGTTCTTCATGGGCTGCTGAAAGGAAGAAAAAGCTACCGTTTCAGAGTTACGACCATGAAGCGTTTCTCAATAAATTCCCACAAACCAGTAACGGATTAAGTAAGGCAAATCTAGAGAGATGATTCCCCTGTGTCAATCTCCCCCGGAGGCTTTCCGTTAGTGCTCTTTTCAATCTTCCATCAAGCGCCGAAAATGAAGGCCAATCAGCCCTGTTAGGTTTTCATAAGGCAAATGAGGACCATTCGTCCCCATTGCTGGTGGCGGACTATCCACAGATGAATTTTACCCAGATGCACGAGCGACTTCGACTGGAACTGCTGCGCAGGATACAGCGGGGGACGGTTAGCGTCTCGCTGCTGGCGCGCCAGACTGGTTTTGGGGAATCTCATCTGTCGAATTTTCTGCATTGCCGCAGGCAGCTTTCGTTGGATGGAATGGACCGGATTCTGGCTGCGCAGCACATGGCGGTCGACGATCTTCTGCCGGCGAGTTACCAGAGGAAAGCTTTGCCGGCGGACGAGGATGGCAGCGCGGTCCCGGTCGTATCTCACGCGACGGCTCTCTTTGAGTCCTTCATCCGGCCCACGGCCGTGCAATCCGTGCTGCACCTGCCCGCCGGGCTGTTACAGTCGCTCCGGGCCCGAGTGTCAAACTCACACCGCGCCTGGCAGCGGTTCGTGGCCGTGCGCATTCCGGGGGCCGACAGCCTGCCGATGGAGCCGCTGGTGCTGCCGGAGGCCATCACGCTGATCGACCGGCACTACAATTCGCTGATGCCTTATCGGCCGAACCGGCCCAATCTTTACGCGGTGCGTCACGGGGCGCACCTCATGCTGCGGTACGTGGACTTTACGGCGAACCGGCTGGTACTGCGGCCGCACAACATCGCCTTTCCCGTGGACCTGATTGAAGTGGGCTCCGGGGAACCGCCCAGCGAACTGATTGCCGGGCGCATCGCGCTGATCCTGAACGAGCCGTGAGCGGCGTCAGCCCTCTTGCTCCATGGCAGGATTGTCGAAGCGGGTGAACTTGGCAACGAAGTTCAGGTGGACTGTGCCGGTGGGGCCGTTGCGCTGCTTGGCGATGATGATTTCGGACTTGGCTTTGTCAGCCTCGCTCATCTCCTCGTCGTGGTTGTAGTAGGACTCGCGGTGAATGAAGGCGACGACATCGGCGTCCTGCTCGATGGAGCCGGATTCACGCAGATCGCTGAGCATGGGGCGATGGTCGTCCTTGCGCTGTACGCCGGCGCGGGAGAGCTGCGAGAGGGCCACGACGGGAACTTTCAGTTCCTTGGCCAGGGCTTTCAGGCCACGGGAGACGGCCGAGACCTCCTGGGTGCGGTTCTCATAGTTTCTTTTGCCGGACGAAGGCACCGTGGCCGACATGAGTTGCAGGTAGTCCACCACCACGAGATCGAGGCCGTGGTTCTGCTGGAGCCGCCGGGCCTTGGCGCGCATCTCGGCCAGCGAGATGGCGGCCGTGTCGTCGATGAAAAGGCGCGATTCGACCAGTTGACCGAGCGCTTTGGTGAGCCTTTCGTGGTCTTCCCGGCCAATCATGCCTTTCTGCAGCAATTGCTGGTCCACCCAGGCCTGCGAGGCCAGCATACGGCGCAGGAGCGACTCCTTGCTCATTTCCAGGCTGAAGACGGCCACGGTGGAGTTGTGGTTGATGGCCGCATTCTGGGCGATGTTGATGGCCAGCGCGGTCTTGCCCATCGAGGGGCGGGCGGCGATGATGATCAGCTCCCCCTTCTGCAAGCCGCTGGTCATGGTGTCGAATTGAGTGAAGTCGGTGGCCAGGCCGGTGACTTCGCGGCTCTGCTTGTAGAGATTGTCAATATTTTCGAAGGAGTTCTGGACGATTTGGCTGAGCGACTGAAAGCCGCCCGTGATTCCCTTTTCGCTGACCTCCATCAGTTGCGTTTCGGCGGCGCTCAGGACGTCGAGAGCCGTCTCGCCCTGGTCGGCGGCGCGGGCGATGGCGGTCGAACAGATGGCCATGAGCTTGCGCAGCAGGCTCTTGTCCTTCACGATGCGGATGTACTCTTCGATGACCGGACGGCGGGGCAACCCCTCAGTGAGCGAGGCCAGGTAGGCGACGCCGCCGATGGATTCGATCTCCTTGGTACGGGCCAGCTCGTTGGACAGGGTGACGATGTCCACGGCGTGCTGGGAGTCCATCAACTCGGTCATGCGCAGGAAGATGCGGCGGTGCGAGTCGAGGGAGAAGTCGTCTTCAGTGAGCTTTTCAGCGGCCTCGGCGTGTGCGGAATTGTCCAGCAGGATGGCGCCAAGGATGGTTTTTTCGGCATCGATATTCGCCGGCAACACGGAATCGAAAGCCAGATTAGGGATGGTGGCCATGACTTCGAGTGTAGGCCGGGCGGGGCAGGAAAAGGCTTGTGCATCCCCGCGCAGAAATGTGGGAATCCGGAAGATGAACCCAATCGACACAAATGCGAAGGCCCTTCGGCGGTACCGAAGGGCCTTCAATCAACTACAGAGAACGAATCAGCCTACTCCGCCGCAGTCTGCGCAGGTTTGGATCCCCACAGCCCGTAGTAGGCGATGAAGAGGTAGCAGAAGATGGGAAGAACGAAAGCGTGCTGAATGCCCACCTTGTCGGCCAGCGCGCCCAGCAGATAGGGGATCACCGCGCCGCCGACAACTGCGCTCATGATGAGTCCCGATCCCTTGCTGGTCATTGGGCCAAGGCCGGCGATGCCCAGCGTGAAGATGTTGGGGAACATGATGGAGTTGAAGAATCCGCAAAGCACCAAGGTCCAGATAGCCACCTGACCGCTGGTGACCATGGAGAGGGCGATGAGTGCCGCGGCGGCAAAACCGAAGATGCCCAGCAGCTTTCCGGACCTGATCTTGGTTAGAATCCATGAGCCGAGCAGGCGGCCAACCAAGGCGCCAAACCAGTAGAGCGAGACCAGAAATGAAGCGGTCTTCGTACTATCCACGCCCTGGGTCTTGAAGTAGTTCACCGCGATCGAGGCCAGGCCGACTTCGACGCCCACATAGAAGAAGATGCCCAGGGCGCCCAGCACCGTATGCCTGAAGCTCCAGATGCTGCGGCTCAGCAGATCGCCTCCGTCCTTGCTGGGGCGGAAGGACTCAGTCCGGGTAACCGCAGGCAGGTGCGAAAACGCCACTGCAAGCCCCAGGATCAGCAGTCCAGCGGCTATGAAGATGTAGGGTAAGCGTACTGTGTCGGCAACGCTGGCCTTACTGGCCAGATTGGCGGGGTCCGTGAGGATATACGCGCCGGCAACCAGAGGAGCGATGGTGCCGCCGATGGAGTTGAAGGCCTGTGCCAGGGTCAGGCGGACCGAGGCGCTATGCTCGGGCCCGAGGATGGAAACATATGGGTTGGCCGAGGTCTGCAAAGCAGTAACGCCGGCTCCCACCACGAAGACCGCTGTAAGAAAGAGCGGGAAGCTGACCAGTTTGGCGGCAGGCACGAACAACAGGCAGCCGACCACTTGGATAAACAGCGAGACCACCATGGTCCGCTTGTATCCAACGATCTCAATCAGCCTGGAAGTCGGAGAGGAAAATACCAGATAAGCCAGGAAAAACGCCGACTCGGCCAGCATCGCCCACGCATAGGGCAGGTCGAAGATCGACCGCAGGTGGGGCACGAGCGCCATGTTCAGGTTGGTGATGAACCCGAAGATGAAGAATAGCGCGGTGACCGTGATAAACGGGACAAGATACCCCGGCGAGGTCAGAGCCGCCGATTGCTTGGATTCGGTTGTCATGGAATTTCGCTCCCAATTTCCTGAAAATTCGTTCGGTTCGAGCTTTTCAGCAGATCTCAGGCGCAGGAGAGAAACGCGGGCCGGGACCGGTTGGTTCTTGGCGGACGGGTTCACTCTTGTTCTGAAACCCAGGCTCCCTTGCTGCACTCAACACTATACGGAAAGTCCGGCGTTGGGGAAGCGATGGCAACAGCGGCTATAGCTGTTCTCCAATTGCTGTATACCGAAGCCACTGCGTCCGAGTGGCTTTTTCCCCAAGAAAAAGCCATCTTGCACGGTCTCAAAAGGGCTACATCTATTGGAGAACAGCTCCAGGGGATGACTCATCTGAATCGCTGCGGCTAACGGAGATCAGCCAGAGGCTCCAGAACCGGTTCAGAAGCTGCGGCCTGAAGCAGGAATGCTTTATCCTCAGAGAAAAGCGAGGAGATATACATGGCCAATGGGACGTTGAGCAGTGCCAAGGTGAAGAAGGTTCTGGCTGCACTTGAGGGCAACTGGCAGGCTGAGATGGAGGGCTACCACACCTACCAGACGCTGGCCGACCGGGATACGGAACCGGTGCGCGCCCAGGTTCTGCGTCACTTGGCCCAGGCCGAACTGGAGCACGCAGCGCTGTGGCACGGGCGAATCGCGGAGCTGGGTGGAGATGAGCCGGTCTATGCGGGCAGCCCCGGCGGCGAGGCCAACTCACTGGCCAATCGCGCCGGAGGCATTCGGATGGCCCTGCGCCGCCTGGAGATCGAAGAAAGCCGCGACATTGCCAAATATGGAATCCAGTTGAAGGATCTGGGTGACCAGGATTCCGTCGCCATCCTCGAACAGGTGATCGAGGACGAAAGAGAGCACCACAGGGAACTGGGTTCTCTGTTGCGCGGCCACTACCTGGCCCCGGCCGGCGCTCCAAAGATCGATCCCAAGGCGGTTCTCGACGAGTTGCTGGCCAAGCGCAATCAGGGCCGCAAGCAGCCCGGCAGTTGGATCGGCGATGCTATCTACGGCGTCAATGACGGCCTGGGCGCTATCTTCGGCATCGTGAGTGGCGTAGCCGGCGCCACCGGCGGCGAAAGCAAGTATGTGCTGCTGGCCGGTCTTTCCGGCATGATCGCCTCCGCCCTCTCAATGGGCTCAGGGGCTTACCTGGCCGCCAAGAGCCAGCGCGAAATTTACATGGCCGAGATCGCCCGCGAGCGCGAAGCAATCCAGATGAACACGCCCGAGGCCCGCGAACTGCTCTCGCTCTACTACCAGGTAAAAGGCCTGCCGGAAGCCGACGCCGACCAGATGGTGAACCACATCGCCCGCGACCCCGAGCAGATGCTCCGCGTGTTGGCCGGCGAGCGGCTGGGTACCACCGAGGAAGCGCTTGCGAACCCGATGGTTTCAGCTGGCTCGGGTGCTCTTTCTACCGCTGTGGGTGCGTTCATTCCCATTATTCCCTTCTTCTTCATGCAGGGCATGGAGGCGGTCATCGCCGCCGCCATCATTTCGCTGGCCGCTCACTTCGCCGTCGGCGCTGCCAAATCGCTGATTACCGTCCGCTCCTGGTGGTCCTCCGGCCTGGAGATGACCGCCGTCGGCGCTCTGGAAGGCGTAGTCACTTACGGCATCGGCTTCCTGCTGGGCAAAGGCGGGATGTAAAACATAAAGCAGCCGGTCTCCCTCTGCCGCGTGGACGCCGGATCGCACTGCGTGCCGAAGGGTGAATATGATCATCGTGATTCTCAACCACAAGGAACGGACCATCCCATGCTGAAGAAAACTCTTTGTCTGCTCTCTCTGATTGTTGTGCTGCTGCCGGGCGCTGTTGCCCAGAGTCAAGCAAGCCCGGCCATTGTCGTCGAGCGGGGCGTCGCCATGAAGACTCGTGACGGCGTGACGCTCAGGGCCGACATCTACCGGGCCGCTGGAGAAGGCAAATTTCCCGTGCTGTTGCAGCGAACCCCGTACAGCAAGAGCAATGCCGGTGAGTTTGCCCGCCAGGCTATCGCGCGCGGCTACATGGTGGTGGTGCAGGATGTGCGCGGGCGCTATGCCTCCGAGGGGGAGTGGTATCCCTTCAAGTACGAAACCCAGGACGGCTTCGACGCGGTTGAGTGGGCGGCGGCTCTGCCCAATTCGAATGGCAAGGTGGGTATGTTCGGCGGGTCTTACGTCGGCGCTACGCAACTGCTCACCGCGATCGGTCATCCGCCGCATCTGGCCGGAATCTGCCCAGTCGTGACGGCCTCGAACTACCACGAGAACTGGACCTACCAAGGCGGCGCTTTTGAGCAGTGGTTCAACGAGTCGTGGACCGCAGGCCTGGCCCAGGACACTATGGACCGCGAGGTCGCGCAGGGGACCAACGCCCGGATCGGCAGCACCGTTTTGCCGTTGAAGCAGTTTCCCGTGTTTAACCTGCAGGTCGGGCCCGGCTCCGTAAGCTTTACCCGCAAGCTGGCGCCCTACTTTCTGGATTGGCTTGACCATCCCACCTATGACAGCTACTGGAAGCAGTGGTCCATCGAGGAACAGTACGCATCGATCCAGGTTCCCGCGCTCACCATCACCGCCTGGTACGACATCTTTCAGGGCGGCTCGCTGCGCAACTATACCGGCATGAAAGCGCACGCCGGCACTGAGGAGGCGCGAGCCGGCCAAAGGTTGCTGGTCGCCATCGGTGGCCACGCTGGCGGCGGGCGCACGATTGGCGCGGTTGATTTTGGCCTTGCGGCCGAGAAGCTCGACGAAAACGCCACCACCCTGGAGTGGTACGACTACGTGCTTCAGGGCAAGCAGAATCAGTTCGCCACTGGAAAGCCAGTCCGGATTTTCGTGATGGGCCGGAATGAATGGCGCGACGAAGACGCCTGGCCGCTGGCGCGCGCCGTACAGACGCGCTTCTATTTGCACTCAGACGGCAGGGCCAACAGCGCTTCGGGGGATGGAGGGCTCTCGGCTGCTGCTGCCCGCGCAGAGGCCCCAGATGCCTTTCTATACGATCCGGCGAATCCCGTGCCCACCGTGGGTGGTCCTTTGTGTTGCGACAGCGAACACCTGGCGCCCGGCCCCCGCGACCAGCGGGAGGTGGAGGGCCGTCCGGATGTGCTGGTCTACTCCACGCCGCCCCTTGAGCAAGACCTGGAAGTCACCGGCCCCGTAGAACTGGACCTCTACGCCAAATCCTCAGCCGTGGACACGGACTTTACCGCCAAGCTGGTAGACGTGGCTCCGAACGGTTTTGCGCAAGACCTCACCGAAGGCATCCTGCGCGCTCGTTACCGCGAATCGAGAAGCACGGCCAAGCCCATCGTTCCGGGCACGATCTATCAGTACAAGATTGATCTGTGGTCCACGAGCAATGTGTTTCTGAAGGGGCACAGGATTCGGGTCGAGGTCTCCAGCAGCAACTTCCCGCGTTTCGATCGCAACCTGAATACGGGCAAGGACTCGGCCACGGACGCGACCATTCTGAAGGCGACCAATACCGTCTACCACGATGCCGCGCACCCTAGCGCGCTGCTGTTGCCGGTGGTGCAGCGGTAAAGCCAAGAGCCAAGAGATCTTTCGCCGCCTGCCGCCCGAGGCGGATGCAGTCCGGCACGCCGATGCCGTCGTAGGCGTTGCCGGCCAGGCGCAGGCCGGGCAGGGCGGCGACACGGCGGGAGATGAGTTGCACACGCTCCTGGTGGCCGACGGCGTACTGGGCCATGGCTCTTGGCCAGCGCGAAACCTGGGTGTACTCCGGCCGGGCTGCTGGGGGCAGAACATGGCTGCCGAGAATTTCGCTGAGTTCACGGCGCACGGTGGCTACAAGGGCATCGTCCGGCGTGGCCATCAAGGCTTCGTTTTTCATGCCGCCCAAAAAAGCGCGCAGCACAACCTTGCCGTGAGGCGTGCGGCCTAGAAATTTGCGATGGACAAAGGTGCAGGCCAGCATCGAGCGGCCTTCCACCACCGGAACCAGGAAGCCAAATCCATCCGGCAGGTGGCCTAGTTGGGTCTCGTCGTAGATCAGATTGATGGTGATCGACGAGGAGTAGGGAATCGCGCTCAACTCCTTGCCCAGCACGGGGTCAACCCCGTCCAGCAGCGCGCCGGCGGCCCAGGCGGGCGAGGCCATGATGACCGAATCGAAAATTTCCACGGCGCCGGTGTCACTTACCTTCCATCCGCGTTCCACTTTTTCCAGGCTGCTGACCGGCGTGGAGAGGCGGACCGAATCCGGGTCAATCCGCGCGGTCAGGGCGTCGACCAACTGCTGCATACCGCCGCGCATCGCGGTGAAGATGGGGCGGATTCCGACGCGTTTTCCCTCTCGGCGGAGTGTTTTTGCCCGGGCGCGCATCTTGCGGTGCGCGGCCAGCATACCGCGGGTGAGCGAGCCGTATTCTTCTTCCATCTCCACCAGGCGTGGCAGCACGGTGCGGGCGCTCAGTTGTGAGGAGTCGCCGCCGAAGATGCCGCTCAGCAGCGGATCGGCCAGCCGGTCAACGGTCTCGCGGCCAAAGTGGCGCTCGACGAGCGCGGCCACTGACTCGTCCGGCAGCCCCGTGGGGCGCGGAGGGTGCAGCAGTTCCAGCCCCATGCGGATCTTGGTCGACAGGCTGAAGAGGCGAGTCAGCGCGGTGGGAATCAGCTTGGTGGGTACCAGGAACATGAGCCCGTCGGGTAGCGGAACCAGCCGATTGCGCACCACAATGCATGTCTTGCGGTCGGCGTCGTTCGAAGGTGTCAGTTCGCCGGCCAACCCCAGCTCACGGCAAAGCTCGGCTGCCGCCGGCTTTTCGGTCAGAAAGGAATCCGGCCCACGCTCCAGCACCGCGCCGTCCACGATCTCCGAAGACAGGGAGCCGCCCAGCCGGTCGCGCGATTCAAAAAGCGTGTACTCGACCTGTGAGCCAGCCTTGCGCGCCTGTTCCAACTCATACGCCGCTGCCAGTCCCGCGATGCCACCGCCAATGATTGCCGTCCGCATGGATTTCCTCACCCACCATTAAAGCAGTTCCGGCCAGAGGCTGGCTCACGGAGAGCAATCCAATTCAGCGGAAGGCTGTGGCCGAAAAATCACAGTTTCGCAGTTTCACAGGCTGCTGGCTTCTGTGCGGATGAAGCGTAAAATTCATTTATTTTGTATGGGTTAAGACGGCTCAAAAGAATGATTCGCAAGAAAACCAAAAATAAATAGGGGGGTAGGGGGTGGGTCCTTCGGTCAGTGGTCAGTGGTCAGGAAATCTCCGATTCACAGATCATTCCTATTGTGCGCCGGCGAAAGGGAATTCTACGCATAAGGCAAAGGGAAAACCCCGGGGCTAGAGCAAAGCCAGAGTGAATATTCCCTTCGTGAGAGTTTGCGGCGTTTACGGCACAACCGAAGTCGTGCCCTGACAGATGGTTCTGGAGACCTCGATAGCAGCTAGCTTTTTGCGAAGGCCGCGGCTTCAGCTTCCAACTGCGGGTCCCAGTGCTTGGGCTGGTAAATGCAGCAGGGCTCCGGGGCCAGTGGGTCGCCGGTCAGGGCATAGGCGCGGGCGCGTGAACCGCCGCAGATCTCCTTGTACTCGCAGGCGCCGCACTTGCCTTCGAGCTTGCTGGTGTCGCGCAGGGATTTGAAGATGGGTGCGTTGCGGTAAATCTCAGCCAAAGGCGTCTCGCGCACGTTGCCCGCGTGGATGGGCAGAAAGCCGCTGGGGTAGACGTTGCCCACGTGGGAGATGAAGAGGAAGCCCTTGCCGTCGTTGACGCGGCGGGTAGTCCAGCTCGCGGTGCGGGTTTTGGCGTCGGCGGTGGGTGAGCCGGGCTCATAGGCTTGCGGGGCGGCCTGCGGATGGCCGTGGCCGATCTGGCGCTCTTGCAGATTGTGCTGCAACAGGTAGCGGCGATAGTGCATCGCCTCCGTGGTCTTGATCTGGAAATTGACTCGCAGCGATAGCTCGTAGATTTTGGCGAAGACCTGCTCGAACTCCTCGCCGCTGAGCAGGTCGTCGAGCTGGCCGCGGCCCACGGGAACCAGAAAGAAGACATTCCACATGACGATGGCCAGCCGCTCGAAGAGGGCGCAGAGATTGTCGAGATCCTGGGCGTTGTGACGGCTGATGGTGGTATGCACCTGGATGGGAATGCCCGCTTCGTTGGCCCACTCGATGGCCTGGATAGTGCGCGCATAGGCGCCGGGAAGGCCGCGGAAATTGTCGTGAATCTCCGGGGTCGAGCCGTCCAGCGAGATGCCCAGCCGGACCAGCCCGGCCTCCTTGAACTTGAAAATCGCATCGCGGGTCAGCAGCGGCGTGGCGCTGGGGGTGAGCGCCACATGCACGCCCTTGTCGGCGGCGTAGCGGATCAGCTCGAAAACGTCCTTGCGCTTCATGGGGTCGCCGCCGGTAAAGACGAAGATGGGAATATGCATCGCGGCGATCTGGTCGATCAGCGCCTTGCCCTCGGCGTTGGTCAGCTCGTCGGGGTGGGCGATGGGCTGGGCTGCGGCGCGGCAGTGCTTGCAGGCCAGGTCGCAGGACTGCGTGACCTCCCAGATGGCGAGAAAAGGTGTTTCGTCAAAGTTCAATCCGCCGCGAGCGGGGATATTTTGCATCGGCTCCATGAGACCTCCAGCGGAATCCGGGTAGGGGGAAGGCCTGGAAAGTGGCCTGCGCCGAGGGGTTGAACTGCCTTCTGCCCTTCAAAAAAACTGAGATGCTGCCGATAAGATGATTTTCCCCGGCAGGAAGTCGCATTGGAAGACTTCGGCCAGATGCCTTGAGTGGAAAATCGCCCTGGATCACCACGATTCGGCTCCAGAAGACCAGCTTGGGGGGCGGGCGGGCTGTGATATAAATCACATTGTTTGCCCAATCGAAAGGCTCGGCCATCTTGTGCTGGACAAAGTTCTGAAAAGGGCGCATTATTCGGTTTCTGCTGGACGATTGGCTGGAACCCGTGTGCCTATTGACTGAAGAAGGGGTTTCAGGCCACCCGCAGTTGCGAGGGCGGCTTTTCAGAAGCGATTCAGGTCGCACTTCTCAATGCCCACCGGATGCCACATTCCGATGGCAAGTCTCCTAACATCTAGCCGTGCCTCCGGGAGGTTGCCATGGCCGTTCTGCTCAAGCCAGGGTGGAGCAAACCCTCCACCATCCTCTTTGCCACCGAGATTCCCGCCAACGATAAGATTTTTTCCTTTGCTTTGGCGCAGGCCGTCGAGTTTGGCGCGAAGCTGATCCTCTTTCACGCTTATGACACGCTGATTGTGGGTGCATCGGAGGCATCGAGCATCCGCTACTACGACGAAGTCGCCGCCGCTCGCGACGAGATGGAGCGCCTGGAGCCTTTGGCGCAGCGCGTCCGGGATGTGGGCGTTGAATGCGAAACGGTTGTGCGGCCGGGAATGGCTGCCGACCAGATTCTCATCCTGCTTTCCGAGCGGGAGATTGACCGCATCGTCATGGGCACCCACTCGCCCGGCCCCATCGGCAAGCTGTTGGTGGGTTCGGTGGCCGAGGCCGTGGTGCGCACCGCGCACGCACCGGTCTTCATCGTCGGCCCGGATGTGGTGGATGGCAAATATCGCAACTTCGCTACCCGCACCATTTTGTGCGGCGTAAGCCTTCACGAATCCAGTCCCATGGTGGTCGGGTTTGCCGCTGAACTGGCCGCGATACACAAAGCGCACTTGATCCTGCAGCATGTGATCCTGCCTCAGGAACGCGCGGTGGCCCTCGCCGGTCGGTCCATCGAGGAGTTGGAAGCAGAGCTGATCGCCATGATTCCGGTTGAATTGCAGAGCAAGATCGTCGTGCAAGCGGTAGCGGTGCCGGGCGACCCGGCCGAGGAACTGCTTTACCAGGGGCGGACGCAGCAGGCCGACCTGATTGTGCTGGGAGCGCAGGGTGCATCGGCCTTTGCCGCCGCCGCTCGCCAGGGAGTGGTGCACAAGGTGCTGGCCCACGCGCATTGCCCGGTCATAACCCTGTCGCCGGTGGTGCTGGCGGCCAGCGGCGCCAAAGTCAAAAGAGCTCGCATGGTCGAGGCGTTTCTGGGCGCGGTCTTCTAGAAATTCCATGGTGTGGGCGGGGAATTCCTCCGCGCCCGCCTATGCATCTCTCCTCCATCGCCGTCTGGTCGGCGCCGGTATCGCGGCTTTCTGCCCCTTTTGCGACAGTCAGGCTGCGCACAGCCCGCGTATCGTCAACGACAGATAGAGCATGGAGGCAGAATAGATGAATAAGCAATCAATCAAGGCTCAGGTCCGCACCTTGGATGATCATTTTGGACGATTCGCCGCGGTGTCTTCCAACTGGCTGGGATCGAAGTGGGCGTTTGTGGGCGCAGGCCTGGTGGTTGTCGCGTGGGCGGCTACGGGGCCGGTATTTCATTTCTCTGACAACTGGGCGCTGGTCATCAACACAGGAACGGCGATTGCAACGTTTCTGGTGGTCTTCCTGATCCAGAACACGCAGAATCGCGATTCGCGCGCCATCAACCTGAAGCTGAACGAATTGATTCGGGCTATGGATTCCGCCCGGAATCAGATGATCGATATTGAGAGGTTGAGCGATTTGGAGCTGGATGCGATGCAGGTCACATACGAAAAAGTGAAGACGGCCTGGACCGAGCGCCAAGCGCAAGCCCTGCGCGCCTCTCAGCAGAAATGAAGCAGAGAATCGCCGCCGCGGCGCTCTGGTAGATTCGCTTGCATTGCCCAATCGGGGATCATGCTCTGGACAAAGAAGTCTTCGCGGGCGAAAGCGCGCAATTGGGGATTCATTGTGTTCCATTTGGTACAGTGGACCGGCTGGAGATCGTGAGTAACTAAACGTCAAGAGGTGAAAAGATGGACAAGGACAGAGTCAAAGGCGCAATCGACGAAGTGGTAGGAAGCGCAAAACGGCAAGCCGGTAACTTGACCGGCAACACCGGAACCCAGGTTAGAGGCGCCGTTCAACAGGTCAAGGGCAAAGTTGAGACGGCCATCGGCAAGACGAAGGATGCGGTTCGCGATGCCAAACGGAACGCTGCCGCACACCACGAATGCGACGCGACAGTAAAGTGCGAGCATAGCGAGACCATCGTCGCAAAGGATCGCCACTCACTGTAGTCCACACAAGAATCAAGCCGGCGGGGATCTATATCCGGGTCCATTCAGTGGCGTGAGGCGCCCATCCTGGAGGCGCGGCGCACCGCAAGAGATGAGCCAACCGCCGGCCTACGCCGTGCGGGAGCATCCATGAAGATCGCCGGAATCCTTTTGATCATTGCCGGGTTGTCGGCCACCTTCTGCGGGGGATTTTCTTACCCCAACCGCAACCAGACTCAGCACGTCGGTCTGATTCAAGTCGACGATACAGAAAACCAGACGGAGCGTATTCCCCCGGCACTGGGCATTGCGGGTATCGCGGCGGGTGGCGCCATGGTCTATTTTGGGAAGAAACAGCGCATATAGGGCGCTCTTCCAGCGCAGTGGGGCTTTGCCGCTGCCAGGTTGAGCGGTGAGATAAAAGCCGCATGAATGCCGAAATTACCTGTTCACGCCCGGCGCAAAACGCATGGAATCTCCGGCGTGGTCCGAGTATACTGTCGGCAAGGCAGCGGGCGGTGAGCCGGGCATGAGGCTTGGCATTGAACCTTGCGGCCCCAAGTGAGGTGCGTCTTCCGCAGGAACTCCGGTTCACTGACGTCTGACGTTCCACCATCGGAGACTTCCCGTTGGCGCGCCGTGGCTCGTGTGCTTCGAAGTCCACTGGATGCCTTGGGTTGTGCCCTTCTTCCCGCCTCCTGTGCCCTCTGCGGCTCCCCTTTGCCGCATCTTTCTTCCGTGCCCATTTGCGATGTTTGCTGGACGGAGTTTCCCGTTCAGGGTGGGAATCTGTGCGCGCGCTGCGGCGACTCGCTGGACTCCCCGGCTCTGGCTGGCCCGTCGAACTCCGGGTTGTGCCGGGCCTGCCGGATGTCGCCGCCGCCGTTTGAACGGGCAGTAGCTTACGGGCCATACCAGGGCCGCATGAAGGCGGCTATCCACGCGCTCAAGTACGACCGGCTGCACGCGGCGGCTCGCGGGCTGGGCCGGATGCTGGCTGAGGCCATTGCCCAGTTGGCGGCCGAGGCGCCGGCGGAGATGCTGGTGGTTCCCGTGCCGCTGCACCGGTCAAAATACGCCGAGCGCGGCTTCAACCAGGCTCGCTCGCTGGCTGTCCATGCGCTGGCGGCGCTTGCCAAGACGCATCCGCAGTGGCGGCTTACGTTGGCTTCGACAACGCTGATGCGGCTCAGAGCCACCGAGAGCCAGGCTGGGCTGACGCCCCATCAGAGGCGCGTGAATGTGCGCGGAGCGTTCGTGGTTTCCGATCGGGCCGCGGTCAACAAGAAGCACGTTTTAATCATTGACGACATTTTCACCACCGGCTCGACGGCGCGCGCGGCGGCCCAGGCGCTGGTTCGGGCCGGTGCGGCCTCCGTGTGGGTGGCCACGCTGGCCAGGGCAGGCCGCGTGCGCGACTTCCGCCGCGTCGTTTCCGCCCGTTTTTACAACGCGGAGGAAAATCTCAACCAGGCCGGCAGAGCGCCGGCCGCAACCTTGCAAGGAGCCAGCATTTATTCATCGGACGACCAATCATCTTTTTGACGAGGGGAAAAAGGATGTCACTGGGAAAAGCCATGATTCATGCGCGCAAGCAGAAATCCATCGCCAGGGCCGCGGCCTTGGCTGGTGAACCAGCAACCATGCAGTCCGCTCACATCCTGCAGATGCCTGTGCTGGTTCTGAATGCCTCCTATGAGCCGATCAATATTTGCGGTGCTCGCCGCGCTCTGGTGCTGGTACTCAAGGGCGTTGCGCGCACTGAGGAAGAGCACGCGCTGATCCTTCATGCCCAGCGCAGTTACATGGCCATGCCCTCGGTGATCCGTCTGCTGGAGTATCGGCGCATTCCCTACCAGACGCGCGCCCTCTCGCGCAAAAACATTCTGCTGCGCGACCGCAACACCTGCCAGTACTGCGGAGATACGCTGCCCCCTGGCGATCTGACGCTGGACCACGTGATTCCCCGCTCCCGCGGCGGTAACTCGACCTGGGAGAACCTGGTGGCCTGCTGCCACGCCTGCAACCGGCAGAAGGGCAACCGGATGCTCAGCGAACTCGACGATATGATTCTGCTGCGCGAGCCGCGGCCCTTCTCGCTGCACACCAGCCGCCAGATCATGCGCATGTTAGGCCGCGCCGACGACCGCTGGCGGAAGTATCTATTTTATTGAGCGGAGAGCTATCCGCTTTTTCACATCCCTATGAATTCATCGCTGCTCAGGACGGCAGCGTGTAGCGATGTAGTCCATGTCGGGGAACCCATTCCATTCAGCGACGTCATCCAGGAATCCGTAGAATAGCTTCAGATGGTTTTTATCGAACAATACGATGTGATTGTGGTGGGCGCGGGGCACGCCGGGTGCGAGGCGGCGATGGCGGCGGCGCGCATGGGAATGAAGACGGCGCTGATCACCATGAACCTGGACCTGATTGCGCAGATGAGCTGCAATCCCGCGATTGGCGGCGTGGCCAAGGGGCACCTGGTACGCGAAGTGGACGCGCTGGGCGGCGTGATGGGCGAGGTGGCCGATGCGGTGGGCATTCAGTTCCGGCTGCTGAACAGTTCACGCGGCCCTGCGGTGTGGAGTCCGCGGGCGCAGTGCGACAAACAACTCTATCGCGTAAGGATGCGCGAGGTGCTGGAAGGCCAGCCGGGGCTGCATATCCGGCAGGCCGAAGTGGTGGGGCTGTTGCTGGAAAATTCTTGTCTCCCGGAGGGAGAACCCGAAAATAGCCCAGGGTGGAACCCTGGGTCGATGGTTCCTCCTGATCTCTCCCGTCCCGTAGGGCCGGGGCGAAATGCAACGGATATGCGGCCAAAGCGGCGGGTCCTGGGGGTGAAGCTGCGCGATGGCCGCGAGTTGCTGGCCGGGGCCACCATCATTACCACTGGCACATTTCTGAATGGGCTGATCCACATCGGGGACGAGAGCTATCCGGCAGGGCGCAGCGGCGAGCCGGCCTCTGTTCTGCTGGGCGAGGCGCTCCGGGCGCTGGGACTGCGGACGTGCAGGCTGAAAACCGGGACGCCGCCGCGGCTGGACGGCCGCACCATTCGCTGGGAGGCTTTCACGGAGCAGGCGGGCGACGCGGAGCCGACGCCCTTCAGCTTCCGCACAAAGAAAATCGTGCAGCCGCAGATCAGTTGCCACATCGCCTTCACCACCCCGGAGACGCTCCGCATCATCCGCGAAAATGTGCATCGCTCGGCGATGTATTCGGGACAGATCGCGGGGATCGGGCCGCGCTATTGCCCGTCGATTGAGGACAAGATCGTCAAGTTCCCCGATAAGACCCAGCACCAGTTTTTTCTGGAGCCGGAGGGGTTGCATACCCACGAAATCTACGTCAACGGAATGTCCACCTCGCTGCCCATGGAGGTGCAGTGGGAGATTGTGCGCTCGATTCCGGGGCTTGAGGCGGCTGAGATGCTGCGCCCCGGCTACGCCATTGAATATGACAGCGTGGACGCGACCGAGCTGGACCGCGGCTTGCGCGTGAAGAGCATGGAGGGGCTTTACCTGGCCGGGCAGATCAACGGAACAAGCGGGTATGAAGAGGCTGCCTGTCAGGGCATCATGGCCGGCATCAACGCGGCGCTGCGGCTCAAAGGCGAGCCGGCTTTCACCCTGGACAGGAGCGAGGGCTACATCGGCGTTCTGATTGACGACCTGATCTCAAAAGGGACCAACGAACCCTACCGGATGTTCACCTCAAGGGCCGAGTTCCGGCTGCATCTGCGCATTGACAACGCCGACCGGCGGCTGACTCCGGATGGGCGGCGGCTGGGGCTGATCGATGACCAGGCCTGGGCGGAGTACGAGCGGAAGCAGGCGCGGATGGAGGCACTCGAACGCCTGCTGACCACCCGCAAGGTGGACGGCCTGGAGCTGGCCGAGGCGGGTTTTGGCGAGCTGACGGCGACCGCCGGGTTGACTTGGGCGCAACTGCTCAAGCGGCCGGAGGTGGGCATCGAAGCTGTGCTGGCGGCGATGCACGAAGCGCTGATGGCTGAGCCGCTTTTGGCGGAGTGGGCAGCAACGCCTGACCGAGATGCGGAGGCGCGGAGTGCGGCGCGCGCCGTGGAAACCGAAATCAAGTTTGCCGGCTACCTGGAGCAGCAGAAAAAATCCATCGCCAAGCTGAAGGCCGCCGAGGGGGTTGCGATTCCGGAGTGGGTCGATTACGGCGCCATCAGCGGGCTTTCGCGAGAGATGCGCGAGAAGCTGGAGCGGGTGCGCCCCGGCACCATCGGCCAGGCCAGCCGCATTTCCGGCGTGACGCCAGCCGCGCTCGGTCTGGTCCATGTATCGATCCGGCTGCAAGGGGCACGGAGGCTGGCGAAGTAGTAGCCGCAGCTCTACGGATTGCCCTTTTCGCCCTTGCCAAACCCAGGAATGTGGAAGGGCATCTCGTCGTTGGACTGCTTCTTGTGCTTGGCGTTGACGCCTTCGGGGAGCTTGGTGCGCTGGGAGTTGATGCACAGCCAGCCGCCGCGGGAGCGTTCGAAGACGTGGGTGAAGACGCCCTTTTCGTCCACCTGTCCGGAGCCGGCCTTATGGTGTAGCAGGTAGGTGCCGTTGGCCACCGCGATGTCGCCCAGCATCCGTACGGTGATCACCTTTTGATCGAGATGGAGGGTCTTATCCTCGCCGGTGATCAACAGGGCTAGTTGCTGGTTGCGGGTGGTAATGTCGCCGCCGGCGGATACATCCATAAATAAGGGGGAGAGCACCAGCTCCAGGCTGTACTGATCGCGCAGGTTGATGGCGCTGGACCAGGCGTCTTCAATTTTCTGGAACTCGCGAATCGCCGGGCTTTCGGCCGAGGTGACGGCGGGCTGAGGCGCGGCCGAAGCCGTTTCCGGCGCCGAATTCTGCGCCACGGCAAAGCAGGATGAGAGCAGGAAGACAGAAAAGCCAACCACAAGACGGGTCATACGCACCATGAACTCCAGCTCCAATAGTGTTCAGAGATCAGGGGTCAATTACGGCGGTTCCAACTGCATTCGAAGGATGGGGGGCTGATCCCTGGCCCCTGACCCCTTTCCTTTGATGATAGCCCTTTGACGTGACGGCGAGGTCACAGAAAGCGTAAAAAAGGCTCCGGCGCCGGTCCTTGGTTTTTGATTGTGTGCGGACTGCCCGGCTCAATGCAAAGAGGCTCCCAAGACGTATAGATTGCAGCAGGCCTTTGGATTAGACTGGCACGATGGCTGAGAAAGGGCGCAAAGCGAAGGTGCGGATCTGTGGTATGTGCGGGGGCAGGATGTCTCCATATTGGGTGCGGGCCCAGATCCTTCGCTGTGAGAGCTGCTCGCTCCTCTCCCGGAGCCGCATCCCAACCGCCGAAGAACTGCGGGAACTGTACAGCGCTGGCTGGAAGCGCCCCGGCGAAAATCGCTCCCTGACCGGCGGCACGGACCGCAGGCTTGCAGACAGGTTTGTTCAGTGCCTCGTGGAATCTCTCGGCCTTGAGAGCCTGAAAGGGCTTCGGATCCTGGAGTTCGGTGCTGGAACGGGCGCCATGATGAAGGCGTTGGAAGCGGCTGGCGCTGAGGTCTATGGAGTCGACCCCTTTGGCTATTCTCTGCTCAAGCAGGAAGGCTTGAATGCCTTTCGCGATCTGAGCGACTTGCCCGCGGGCATGTGCTTCGATGGGATTTTCAGCATTGACGTTGTGGAACATCTGAGTGAGCCTTGGTCCATCGTGCAAAAACTGAAGGACTTGCTCAGTCTTCATGGCTGGATCTACGTTTCAACGCCCAATGCGGCTGGCATCAGCGCGCGGCTTGCGCGCTCGAATTGGAGAGAGTTGAAGAAACGAGGCCATATTGTCTTTTTCAGGCCGGATTCTCTCGAGTTTCTTTTGCGCAAATGCGGTTTTGCCGCATATCGGCGTCTATGCTGGCGGATTGATTACGGGAAAGGACGCCTGAGGGGATTGCCGGATAGCCTGCTCCGCGCACTGAAACTGGATGGAGAACTCAGATACCTGGCCTTCCCATCCGCAACGGAATCCTGAACTCCGGCATCCGGGCACGCTGCAACGCGAACGCACAGGACTTATAGCAAACCCAGGGTTGCTCTCCCCGGAGGCACTGTTCGCAAGAAGGGCATATTCACTCTTGTTTTGCTCTAGTTGTGAGTTCGCAGCCGCTCGGGCTGGTGGAGGGTGACCAGGGAGTCTTCAATGGAGATCCAGCCATCCTTGCGGAACTGGCCCAGGGTGCGGGTGACGGTTTCGCGGGTGGTGCAGGCCATGGAGGCCATCTCCTCGTGGGTGAGCAGCAGCGGGAAGCGGAAGCCGCCCCCATCCATGTGTTCGCCAATCTGGTGGGCCAGTTCGAGGAGCAGACGCCCCAGGCGAGCGGCGACAGTCTCGGCCAGGGCGATGCGGCAGGCGTCCTGCAGGGCGAAGCGGTATTCCTGGCAGATGCACTGAACGGCGCGCATCTGGGCTTCTTTATGGCTGCGCAGGAAGCTGACGAACCGGTCGCGCTCGACGGGGCGGAGCTGTGCGGCGGTCAGCGTCTCGGCCGAAACCTCGTAAACGCCGTGGGACAGAACCGCGTAGAGCCCTAGCATGGAACCTGGTCCGGCTACCCGGACGATCATCTGACGATCGTGAACGTGCCCGGCGGTGAGCTTGAGATAGCCGCCGCAGATCAGGTAAAGGCAGCGTGCATCCTCGCCTTGGGAGAAGAGCGGAGCCTGCGCGGGCAGGCTGATCGTGCTGGTGGCCATTTCAAGATCGGCCAGTACGGCGCTGCCCAGGGAGCAGAACCAGCCTGGACGTCGATTGGAGCAAGCTGCGCATCCCACCGGAACCTGTCGTGCGATGTGCTTCTGCCGCGCTTGTGTTGCTGTCGAATTCTCTGTGTGCGCCATGGCTTGCCCCGTCCGCCGCCGGTTCAATTTTTCCATCCCGGTTCTTGACTCAACCCGTACACTGCGCAAGGTCTGACCCGGGACAAATGTACCCTGGCCTCCTGGGGAAGAGACTTTTGCCTAAGATAAGTTTGCCGGAGCCGCCGCCGTCGTGGATGTGATGGACCTCACGTCTATGCAGTGCCGCGGCCGGAGACTCCTCCCTGCGCATTTCCTTTGAAACACACAGTCCCTTCTGCTCCTGTGGCGGGTGGCTGTGAAGTGCCGGAGTGGTTGGATCTTCAGGGGTACCTGAAAGTTTGAACGCATCGGGATATCCGCGTCACTTTGGGATAGGAAAACCAAAGCTGCAATTGATGACCCCACCGGACGTGATGGACGTCACAGTTAGTGGGTAAAATAAGACGGTAGGATTCGCGCATGGAGTGATGCTCCGCACAAAGAGCACCCTCCGCGGCAAGGGAACTGATTGTTGGAGGCAGGGCATTTCTGTATAGAAATGTACATTCCCTGCGATCGAACGCCAGTAGAATTGCCCGGAAGTGGCTATTGAGAGCACACAAGGCGGTATTTCAATGCATAGACATGGGCCTGTCACGCAATTGCTGATCGGTGCGGTTCCGGGCAAAAGGCCGGGGCTGCGAGCTTGTTTGATGTTGATGCTGAGTGCTGCCATATTGAGTATTCCGTTGCTGGCAGCTCCTGCGCCTGGCGCAAAGCAGGCCACCGCGCAGGTTAAGGACACCGCGCCCGGGGATTATGTGGGCGGTGAAGTCTGCGCAACCTGTCACGAAGAAGTGGCCAAGGGGTTTGCCACCAATCCTCACACCAAGCTGGCCCAGTTGCACGGTAACTCCGGGGCTACGTGCGAGAGTTGCCATGGGGCGGGCAAGGCGCACGTTGACGGTGGGGGCGACGCGACCAAGATTTTCAATCCCTCCAAGGCTTCGGCCAAAGATGTAGACGCCAATTGCCTGGGTTGCCACCAGGGCAAGCACCAGAACTTTGAGCGCTCGGCCCATGGTGAGGGCAATGTAAGCTGCATCGGCTGCCACAGCGTTCACGCCAGCGGCGGCAATGAGTATCTGCTCAAGGCTCCCCAGCCTACGCTGTGCTTCCAGTGCCACACCGACACCAAGGCGCAGTTCTCCATGCCCTTCCACCACAAGGTGAACGAGGGACTGGTCCAATGCACTGATTGCCATGATGCGCACGGCACTTATGGCAAGAAGAGCTTGATGTCGGCCTCGCAGCAGGACATGGTGTGCACCAAGTGCCATACCGAGACGGCTGGGCCGTTTGTCTATGAGCACGCGGTTGTCAAGACCGAAGGCTGCACTGCCTGCCACACACCGCACGGAGGGCCGAATCCGCGCCTGCTGAACCGCGCCAATGTCAACACGATTTGCCTGCAATGCCACTCGCCGTCGACAAACTTTACGGCGTTTACGCCTACCGGGCCGTCGCACAACCAGGCAACGCAGTATCAGGCCTGTACCATCTGCCATACCGCCATTCACGGCTCTAACGTGAGCAATGTTTTCTTCAATCCGGAATAGTAAGGGGCGAGCGATGACAATACAGACGAATTCTCGGAAGTGTCTGGGTGGGTCGCCGGCCGGGCTGAGTGTTACCCGGTTGTGCACCCTTACCCTTGCGGCAATCCTGTTAACATGCGGCGCGGTCGCTGGCTTTGGGCAAGTCCAGCCGGATGCGGCCAAGCCGACGAAATCAGTTCCTGCGAAGAAGCCGGCCGCAGTGCCGGGCGAGACGATCTCACACGGCTACCAGGTGCACCAGTCCATCGAAGTGGGCGGGCGCTACACCAAGACCAGCGGCAGCGAGGCGATGTGGGACACGCTTTTCAACCAGACCTCCGGCGGGCGCGTTCTTGGCCAGTCGCTGGAACTGCATTCGGTCAATCCGTCCAAGACGCCGTTCTTTGACACGTTGACCACCTCCAGCACCGGCTACGGTGGCGATCCGTATGATGTTTCCCGCCTGCGGGTTTCCAAGGGCCGGTGGTACGACTTTGCGGGCAGCTTCCGGCGAGACCGCAATTACTTCGATTACAACCTGCTCGCCAACTCTCTGCTGACGAACTACACTGCGGCGACTCCGGCCCTGGTCAACGAGCCGGACACGCTGCACCTGTTCAACACCGTGCGGCGCAACACTGACACCACGCTGACACTGCTGCCGCTTTCGATGGTCAACTTCCGCGCCGGATACAATCACGGCACACACGAGGGCCCGTCCTATTCCACGGTTCATAACGGTGGAGACGTGCAGGTTCTCAACTGGTTCCGCAACGGGGCCGACACCTATAACGGCGGCGTGGACGTGAAGCTGGCCAAGCGCACCACCGTCAGCTACGACCAGTTCTTCGTTCTGTACAAGGGCGACTCGAGCTTCCAGTTGGCCGGGGCGAACTACACGCTCAACACCACAACAACGCCAGTCTCTCTGGGCGTGGATGTTCTGGGTGGCACCACCACCTGCGGCAGCACGAGTACAGTCACCACCGCGGGTACAAAGTTGACGACTGCGACATTGCCGCTGGAGGTATCGAACGGCGTCGCCAGCCAATACTGCACCGGGACCATCATCCAGAGTCAAACAGCCCCGATCCGGACCCACTTTCCTACTGAGCAGTTGCGGTTCATCTCGCACTACTGGGATCGGGTCTCGTTCAACGGGCGGTTGCTTTACAGCGGCGACACCAGCAAGGTGAACAACTTCAACGAAACCTTCAACGGGCTCGGCCGCAGCAACGTGCGGCAAACGATTGAAACCGGAGCGGGCGCCAACGGCCTGTTTGCCAGCAACAAGCGGATCAACACCAGCGGCGACTTCGGCCTGGTGGCTGAACTCAGCAAGCACCTCACGTTTTCTGATGCCTTCAGTTCCTGGAATACGCGGACTTCCGGCAGCACGAATGCCACCACGGAAACATGGACCGGGGTTTCAGGTTCCGTTGCCGGGACAGGTGGAGTGCCTCCCGCGGTTCCAACGACCACCATGCTGACGCCTCTCACCGATCCGTCGATCACCACCTCGACCGCAACCACCACCGTGGCAACCTGGGCAGGCAGCTCCACCGGCCCGGCGTTCCTGAATCAGAAGATCACGCAGAACACTGCGATTGGCATTGCGACACTCATCCCGCAGTTCAAGGTCTCCGGTGGATGGCGCTTCAAGGATCGTGAGATCAGCGATCCTCATGTGACCAATATGATCTGGCACGAGAACTGGGGACTGTTTGGCGCCGTGATCCAGCCGTCCAGGATTGTGCGGGTTAACGTCAATTACGACATGATGAAATCGGCGTATGCCAGCGGCAGCGCGATAGAGGCGGAGACGGCGACGCTGCCGGCTTTGCTTCCCAGCAATACCTTCACGCGCGAAGCACCGAACCGGTCCTATCACGTGCGGGTGCGTGCAACAGTCAAGCCATTTAACTGGCTCGACTTGGCCGGGACGGCCAACGATTACACGGCCAGGAATGACGATCCGATGGTCAACCACAAGGAGCACAACGACGACGTCAGCTTCGCTGCCTCAATCCATCCCACCGAGCAGTTGAGCATGGACTTCAACTACGCGCACGATAACGTGTTTTCGCAAACCAATCTTTGCTACATCTTTACGGCGACGGCAAACGCGACGCTTCCCTCGAACGCTTACAACATGGGAACCTGCACGGTTGCGAATAGCCCCGCTGGCTACGGCGGCGCATCCGGCCTGTATCTGGGCACCGGGAATTACAGCGCCCCCTCAAACTTCGTCTCCGGTACCGTCAACTATGCGCCTACGAAGGATTTGCGCTTTAACGGCGGCGTACGGTTTAACAAAGTGGGCGGAACGGCAGAGATGCTGAATCCGCTGATGGTTCCAGGCGCTCTTCAGTCACGTTACAACACGCCCTTTGCCGATGTGGAGTACAAGATTGCGTCGGATTGGACATGGCATGGCAACTGGACCCGTGACTTATATTCCGAACAGGGCCCGTGGAGCGCCACTCTTCCGCCGCGCAATACCCAAGGGGACATTCTTACCCTGGGTGTGAGGTACGCATTCTAATCACCGGGGGTGGTGCAGGGTTAAGTGTCTTCCCGGCCACCCCCTCTTTTTTGTGCTATTAAAGGACTCAAGGAGTTTCGCAATGACAAAGGCAATTCGATCCATGTTGGTGTTGGCCGCCGCAGTATCTCTGGCCGGCGCCGTGTGCTTGGCCCAGTCCGGCGGCCAGGCGACCTACAAAGCCAAGTGTGCGACGTGCCATGGACCTACCGGCACCCCCAGCGCTGGGATGGCCAAGGCGATGGGCGTGAAGCCGGTCTCCGATCCGGCCATCAAGAAGCTCAGCGTGGCCGAGATGAGTGCCGCCGTCAAGAACGGCAAGGGCAAGATGAAACCGGTCGCCGGCCTCACCGACGCTCAGATCAAGGAAGCGGTTGAGTACTACAAGGGTCTGAAGTAGCGAGTACAATCGTGGCGAGAAGTTGAAGCAGGCCCGCCGACCTCGGCGGGCCTGCCATTTCAGTGTGGGGGAATACTGTGCCAGTGTTTCAAAAATTCCGTGAAGGCTGGGTGCGTCCGGCGCTGTTCTTCGGCAACAATCCCATCAGCCTGGCCGGCGGAGCCATCACCAGCGCCTCCGGCGTGACCATGATCGGCTATTGGCTGGTGGAGTTGTTCGGCCGGTTCAATGACAACCCATATCTCGGCATCATCTTCTTCCTGCTTCTGCCGGCTGTGTTTATCGCGGGGTTGGTACTGATTCCGGTGGGCCTGTTTCTGCGCCGCAGAAAACTGCAAAAAGCGGGGCAGATTCCGGCCGAATTCCCTAAAATCGATCTCAACGACCGGATCTTCCGCCACGGCCTGGACATCGTGCTGGTGACCACCATCATCAACCTGCTGGTGGTGGCCATGGCCAGCTATCGTGGCTCGGCGTACATGGAATCGCCGCAGTTCTGCGGTCAGTCCTGCCACGTGATGCATCCCGAGTACACAGCCTACAAAATCTCCGCGCACTCCCATGTGGCCTGCGTGGAGTGCCACATTGGCTCGGGCGCCCAAGCGTACTTAAGCGCCAAGGTGAACGGCACCAAGCAGCTTCTGGAGGTCTCGTTCGACCGCTATCCCACGCCGATTGCGTCGCCGGTCGAGAGCCTGCGCCCGGCGCGGTATATCTGCGAGGGCTGCCACACACCGGCCCGGTTCATCGGCGAAAAGCTGCTGGTGAAGTCGAGCTTTGCTGATGACGAAGCGAACACCGAGACCCAGTCGGTGGTGGTGCTGCATCTGGGCGGGCGGGATTCGCTTTCCCATCTGAGCGGCATTCACGGCGTTCACCTGGGGCACATCGAGTATGTGGCTACCGATCCAACCCGGACCAGCATCCCCTGGGTACAGAAGCGGAACGACGACGGTTCAGAGACCGTCTTCGCCACTTCCGCCGCAGGCAATGGCGTGCCGCAGGGCGAACGGCGGGTGATGGACTGCATCGACTGCCACAACCGCGCGGCGCACACCTTTGTGACCGCGGAAGACGCGCTCAACCGGGCCATGGCCGAGGGAGCGGTGAGTCCTGAGCTGCCCTGGGTTCATAAGAAGGGCCTGGAACTGCTCAAGGCAAATTACTCCAGCGAAGCCGAGGCGCGCGCGAAGATTCCCGCCGGGCTGCAGGCCTTCTATCGCTCCGAGCATCCTGAGGTGCTAGCCACTAACGCAGCGCAGGTCAAGGCCGCGGGCGATATGCTGGTGACCCTTTACAGCCAGAATGTCTTTCCTTATATGAAGGTGACCTGGGGAACTCATCCCAACCACATTGGCCACATGAGCTATCCGGGCTGCTTCCGCTGCCACGATGGCGAACACGCGGCCAAGACCGGCGCCAGCATTACCCAGGATTGCTCGGCCTGCCACAATTTGCTGGTTGTGGATGAAGCCAAACCCAAAGTCCTCTCCGATCTCGGCATCCAATAACAGACCACCCGCAGCCCCGGCAAGATGCGGGTTGTGCCTAGAGAGAAAAGAATCGCACGGCGCCAGCCGCAATCAGCCACAGCAACACCTGCGCTCCGAGTGTTGGCAAGATTCGTTTCAACGAGTGCCGATTCATCAAGACAAACGCAAAGATAATCGGCAACTCAGCGATCATCAAAATCTGAAATATATGAGCCTGCCAGCCCTCGTCGGCTGGCGGGTGATTTCCGAATTCAATAACTCCTTCAATAACCAGTACCAACGCGATCAACGACATCACGATCGGGGCAATTCCGCAAACTCGCTTCGCGATCCTCGCATCCATCATTGGGCGATTCCTCCTCCAAATGGTCGGCCCCCATACGGCGGGTGATTTCCGTTTTGCTGCCCCGTTCTTGAGCGAGTCTAACTCAATTTATCCGCATCTGACATTCGACGCCCATTTATTGCGCATAAGTTGAATAGGCGGCTACTGACCACGGCCCCCTGGACGTGGTAGGCTGGCTTGTCAGTTTGAAGGAGCTATGATTCCGATGCAATCCAGCCAGCCAGTTCACTCGAATAGCCAGCCAGCCCACCTTAATAGCCACCCCATCCACTTCAATCTTGTTGTCGCGGCTCATGCCGCCATGATCGAGCACGGTTTCCAGCCGGATTTTCCCGCTGGAACCGACACCGAACTGGGCGCAATCCAGGCCCATCCCGCGCCGCCCGCCGTCCCTGGGGCGCAGGATCTCCGCAGCCTGCTCTGGTCCTCCATCGACAACGATACCTCCAAGGATCTGGACCAGATTGAGTGGGCTGAGCAACTGTCCGACGGGCGCATCCGCGTGCTCATCGGCGTCTCCGACGTGGACGCGCGCGTGGTCGAGGGATCGATCATCGACAGCCACGCCCGCAGCGAGACGACCTCGGTTTATACCGGCGTCAAGGTCTTTCCCATGCTGCCGGCTGAGCTTTCAGAGGGCATTACCTCTCTGAATGAGAACGAAGACCGCGTGGCGTTGGTGATCGAGTTTGCCGTGGATGCCGCGGGCACGGCCACGGACGGGAAGGCCTATCGCGCGCTGGTGCACAACCGCGCCCAACTGGCTTACAACGCCGTGGGAGCCTGGCTGGAGGGCACAGCGCCTGCACCGGCCAAGGTGGCAGCCAGCGCCGAGCTAGCCGCGCAGTTGAAGCTCCAGGACGCGGCGGCCCAGCGCATGGTCGGCGGCCGTTTCCAGCACGGCGCGCTGGATCTGGAAACCATCGAGACCCGGCCCGTGATGTTGGCCGGCGAAGCCGTCGAAATTGTTCGCCAGAACAAGAACCGCGCCACGTCGCTGATTGAGGAGTTCATGGTGGCGGCCAATGGCGTCATCGCCAGGACCTTCGAGGACGCCGGTGTGGCCTCCATCCGCCGCATCGTGCGCACTCCCAAGCGCTGGGACCGCATCGTCGAGATGGCCCAGGGCTTGGGCGCAACCCTTCCTGCCGAGCCGGATTCGAAGGCTCTCAACGATTTTCTGCTGGCCCAGAAGCGGAAGGATCCGGACCACTTTCCGGATCTCTCGCTGGCTACGGTCAAGCTGATGGGCCCCGGCGAATACGTATTGGTGAAGCCCAACGAGGTCTCGCCGGGCCACTTCGGCCTGGCCGTGCAGGACTACACTCACTCGACCGCCCCCAACCGCCGCTTTCCGGATGTGGTGACGCAACGGCTGATGAAGGCGTGGCTCGTCAAGGGGCCGCAACCCTACAGTGAGGGCGACCTCAACGCTATCGCATTGCGCTGCACGCTGATGGAAGACAACGCCCGCAAGGTGGAGCGCGAGATGCAGAAGCGCATCGCCGCCGTCGTTCTGCACCCGCGCATCGGCCAAAGCTTTAGCGCCATCGTCACCGGCGTCAACAACTACGGCACTTTCGTCCGCACCCTCGACCCGCACGTGGACGGGATGCTGGTGCAAGGCGGCAAGGGCCTGGATGTGGGTGACAGAGTGACGGTGAAGCTGATCTCCACTGACCCGCAGCGGGGCTTTATCGACTTCGCAGCCTAGCACGGCGGCCTACATCCCCTTCGGTCCCTGCACCAGGCCGATCACATTGCCCTCGGGATCGGTGAAGCCGGCGATGATGCCGCCGTCGGGGATGGGGTGTGGGCCGAAGGCCTTTTTTCCGCCTTTGCTCTCGATCTGCGCGAGCGCGGCGGCCACGTCGGCGACGGCGATATAAAACGTGACATGGTGGCGGGCTTCTCCCATGGCGCCGATGCCGCCGCTGATCCCTGTGCCGGGTTTGGCAATCGAATACCCCTCCATGATGGGGTCGATCTGCCAGTGGAAGACGCTCTTGTAGAACTCTTCCAGCAGCTTCTGGTCACGACCGAGAATCTCGAAATGTACAACCGGGTGAGCGTGGGGCATGATGCAATCTCCTCGCGAGCGAATCTAAAAGCACTCTACAAGGCCCCCCAGGAATCCAATGAAAGGGCCGTGCAAGGAAGGATTGTCGCTTGTATGCGGGGGAATGTCAACGAAAGAGACTGACCCTTGTGTCCTGAGAGCGTGGAGTTGCGTCTAACAAAAGGTACAGTTTCCACGCAATTAAAAGTAGCCCTTGGAGCCCGTTCCTGAACGGAAGGCTCTGGCAAGGGTGATTTACCCTGAAGGTAGCCCCCCGGTCCGATTCGCCTTCTTTTCTGGTGAGCGGCTCAAACGGCGCCAACTCTAAAACTGGTGAATGGATGCGCTTAGGTTTTTCTCTTCTCCCTGCAACGCTCGCGGTCGGCTTCAGCCTTCTGGCGTTGTCCTCCACTTCTTTTGCTCAGAAATCCGGTTCGGGGATGACCGCTGTTGCGGAGCTTCCCGAGGCGCCCCAGGCGCAGTTTGCGCTGGCTGAGGCTGAGCTGCCGCAGACTCCCGCCGGTCAAAACCGGACCGTTCCACAGCCGGCCCAGACCGGCGCTGCCCAAGGTAGCTCCAGCTCTCAACTCGCCGTGCAACAGCCCGGCGCGGAGAAAAGCCAGCACGAAAAGGCCGAGGAGCAGATCAAGGAGCAGGAGAAGCAGCGGACCGTGGGAATTCTGCCCGCCTTCAATGTTTCCTATCGCAGTGACGCCGTCTCCATGACCGCCGCGCAAAAGATCCGCCTCGCCTTCCGCTCCTCAATCGACCCGGTGACCTTTGGCGCGGCCTTCCTGGTCGCGGGCTACCACGAGGGTATGCACGACGATGTCGGATTCCCCTGGGGAATCAAGGGCTATGGAGAGCGGTCCGGCGCGGCTTATCTGGACGCCTTCGACGGCACGATGATCGGCAACGGCATCCTGCCGTCCATTCTGCACCAGGACCCGCGCTACTTCCGCCTGGGCCACGGAACCACCAGCCACCGGCTGCTCTATGCCTTGGCCACCAACGTCATCTGCAAGCACGACAATACCGGCAAGTGGGAGCCCAGTTACTCGAATGTGCTGGGCAATCTCGCCGCGGGCGGAATTTCCAATCTTTACTATCCGTCGAATAACTCTGGAGTTGGCCAGACCATCACCAATGGGATGGTGGTGACCGCGGAGGGCGGGATTGGCTCTATCTTCCAGGAGTTCTGGCCTGACATCTCGCGGAAGCTTTTCCATCGGGATCCCACCCACGGTCTCGATGCCCAGGCGCGCGCGGCGGACAAAGCCAAATAAAAAGTTAGACAACAATGGCAGAGGCGCAATTTGTGAAACGAAGATAGCCTCTTGGAAACCACCCCGGCAAATAAAAAAAGCGGGAAGGATTGCTCCTTCCCGCATTAAGTTTCAGGCGTTGTAAAAGCTTAGACCAAGCCCTGATCCAGCATCGCATTCGCGACCTTCAGGAAGCCCGCGATATTGGCGCCGTTCACCAGGTTGCCCGGCGTGCCGTATTCCTTGGCCGTTTCGAAGCAATTCTTGTGGACCGCGATCATGATCTTGTGCAAACGATCGTCGACTTCTTCGCGCGTCCAGGAGAGGCGCATGCTGTCCTGCGACATTTCCAGACCGGAGGTAGCAACGCCGCCGGCATTGGAGGCCTTGGCCGGCCCGTAAAGAACCTTGGCATCCAGGAACGCCTTGGTTGCTTCGAGGGAACTCGGCATATTCGAGCCTTCGCAGACGAGCTTCACGCCGTTCTTCAGCAGATTGGCTGCGTCCTTGGCATTGATCTCGTTCTGAGTGGCGCTCGGGAAGGCGCAATCGGCCTTGATGGCCCACAGCGGGTTGTGGTCGAGCTTCTTGTCGGCTGCCTTGTAGACGGCCTTCTTGAACTTCACGGCGTACTCGCTCATGCGGCCACGGCGGTTGTTCTTCAGATCCATGACAAAGGCGAGCTTCTCGCGGTCAATGCCGTCGGCATCGTAAATGAAGCCGTCGGAATCGGACAACGTGACCGGCTTCGCGCCCAGGTCAAGCAGCTTTTCGACCGTGTATTGCGCAACATTGCCGCTGCCGGAGATCAGGCAAACCTTGCCCTTCAGCGAGTCTTTCCGCGTCTTCAGCATTTCGTCGGCGTAGTACACGCAGCCGTAGCCGGTGGCTTCGGGACGAATCAACGAGCCGCCCCATCCGAGGCCCTTGCCGGTCAGAACGCCGGTGAACTCATTGCGCAGCCGCTTGTATTGCCCAAACATGAAACCAATCTCGCGTCCGCCCACGCCGATGTCGCCGGCCGGGATGTCTGTGTCGGGGCCG
>Ga0182014_10000867_pt1 | contig 41362 bp, 34 predicted proteins | sample 612S2DmetaG_FD_120489 | JGI IMG/M metagenome (GOLD analysis project Ga0182014, IMG submission 120489) | Permafrost microbial communities from Stordalen Mire, Sweden - 612S2D metaG | ecosystem: Environmental > Terrestrial > Soil > Wetlands > Permafrost | place: Sweden: Stordalen | collected... | reverse complement strand
TTACGAGGCGATGCGCGACGCCAGCAAAGAAGCCTGGAATTTCATCGCCAATGACGCGGCTCGAATTACCTCAATCGGAACCAGAGACTGGGCATGCGTCAATCTTTAGGGCTGCTGGTATAAATAGAGCACCACTAGAGGTCGCGCAGCTGCGCCGGCAGCAAGTAAAAAATTTCTGCTGCTTACTAATGCTGTCTAACGGTGTACCGATGTTCGTAGCTGGTGACGAATTCATGAATACGCAGGGCGGCAACGTAAACCCCTACGACCAGGATAGTGAAACGACATGGCTAGACTGGTCACTTACAAATGACAATGCGGATATATTGCGATTTTTTGAAATGATGATCGCCTTCCGAAAGATCCACCCCTCTATTGGCCGCAATGCCGGTTGGCGTGAGGACGTTACCTGGTATGGCGCAATGTCCAAGCCCGATCTCAGTCCCACATCACATTCGCTCGCGTTCTATCTCAGGGGGGGCACGGTGGCGGATGCCGACCTCTACGTCATGATCAACTCTTATTGGCAGGACATAGAATTCTCCGTTCAGGAAGCAGGAGATTGGCGCCGGATCGTTGATACCTCACTGAATTCTCCGTTGGATTTTACCACAGAGCGCGACGCATCATCAGTAACACGCGCGACATATAGGGTCGCAGCAAGATCTGTTGTCGTCCTATTGACGGGGCAAGCTATAGATTCCAAAGGTCGGCCGTAGCCGCGGACAGCGCTACTCCTGGCAAGGCTGGTCAATTGTCAGCGTTTAGCTTCCGTTTCACGGACCACCGTCATGGTGCGGACCAAGCTGCTGGGATTGACGCTGATCGAGTCAATCCCGAGCTCGACGAGAAAACGAGCAATTGCGGGGTCGTTTGCAGGAGCTTCGCCGCAAATTCCCACGTGACGGCCATTGCGCTTGGCGCCGGTAACCGCGAGACGGAACATCTCCAGCATCCCCGGATCGCTTTCGTCAAAATCGAAGGCGACGATTTCGGAATCGCGATCGACACCCAAAGTGAGCTGCGTCAGATCATTCGAGCCGATCGAGAAGCCGTCGAACAAGGCCGCAAAAGCATCAATCTGGATCACGTTATTGGGGATTTCGCACATCACATAAATTTCAAGCCCATTTTCACCGCGCTTGAGCCCTTGTGCGGCCATGGCATCAATGACGCCCTGGCCTTCGACGACGCGGCGGCAGAATGGCACCATGATGCACAGATTGGTCAGCCCCATTACTTCCCGCACCCGGCGTAGGGCCGCACATTCGAGCGCGAAGCCGGCCGCATAGGCGGGATGGGCATAGCGCGAGGCCCCCCTGAAGCCGAGCATCGGGTTGTCTTCGTGGGGTTCGAATTCACTGCCACCGAGGAGGCTGGCATATTCATTCGTTTTGAAGTCCGAAAGCCTCACGATGACCTGTTTGGGATAAAACGCGGCAGCGATGGTGCCTACACCTTCCGCAAGGCGTTCGACAAAAAAATCAGACGGTTGCGCATAATGCGACACCAGCTTCGCGATGGCTGCGCGCGTGGCAGAGTCTTTCACAGTCTCAGGTTTGGCGAGCGCCATTGGATGCACGCCGATGTGCTCACTGATGATAAATTCCATCCGCGCGAGCCCTACCCCATCATTGGGCAGCATCGAGCTGCGAAAGGCGATATCGGGATTGCCAAGATTGACCATAATGGCGGTCTTGGGGTGTTCAATGCCGGTCAGCGGCACTTGCGCGGTCTCGAAGGCGACGCTGCCTTCATACACATGGCCGACATCACCTTCGCCGCAGGAGACGGTGACGAGGGTGCCGGTTTGCAGCGTACGCGTCACGTCGCCGGCGCCAACCACCGCGGCGATGCCAAGTTCGCGGGCGACGATGGCGGCATGGCAGGTGCGGCCACCGCGATTGGTGACGACCGCGGCGGCGGTTTTCATCACCGGCTCCCAATCGGGAGTGGTGGTGTCGGCCACCAGCACCTCGCCGGGCTGGAACGAGGCAAGTTCACTGGGATCAGCGATGACCCGTACTTTGCCGGTGACAATTTTTTCGCCGACCGCGCGCCCGGTGGCGAGGATTGGACCGGTGCCACTGAGGCTGTAAGTGGTAAAAGAATCGATGGATCGCTGCGAAATGACCGTCTCAGGACGCGCCTGCACGATGTAGAGATTGCCATCCTCGCCGTCTTTGGCCCATTCAATATCCATCGGCATCGGGTGGCCCGCATGCTCTGAGTAGTGATCCTCGACGTCGATGGCGTATTCGGCCAGCTTCAGTACCTCTGTGTCGTTGAGACAGAAACGCGCGGCGTCGGCTTCGGTGATGGGGAATTCGTGTGTGGTCTCGCCGGTGCCAGCGTCAGCGTAAATCATGCGCATCTGCTTCTTGCCCAATGAGCGGCGCAGCACCGCACGGAAACCTTTTTTAAAGGTTGGTTTATGGACATAGAATTCGTCGGGGTCGGAATGGCCCTGCACAATGGTCTCACCCAGACCATAGACACCGGTGATGAATACCGCGTCACGGAAGCCGGATTCGGTATCCAGCGTGAACATCACACCACTGGCCCCGAGATCCGAGCGGATCATTTTCATCACCCCCACGGAGAGCGCGACTTTGAAGTGATCGAACCCATTATTGACGCGATAGACGATGGCGCGGTCAGTGAAGAGTGAGGCGAAGCAGCGGCGGCAGGCTTCGACCAGCGCCTCATCGCCCCGGATGTTAAGATAAGTATCATGCTGGCCGGCGAAACTGGCGTTGGGCAGATCCTCTGCGGTAGCGGAGCTGCGCACGGCCACGGCGCAGCCTGGTCCGCATTCAGCCTCCAGTTGCCGATAGGCGGTGATGATCTGCTGGCGCAGCTCAGCACCGCTGGTGGCCTCATAAACGATCTCGCGCGCCGTGGCGGCGCGTTCGCTCAGCAGCGCTATATCGGTCTGATCAAGACTGTCCAGCAACGCATGGAGTTTGGGCACGGCACCGGCTTGCGCCAGTGCGTCGCGATAGGAAGCCGCAGTGAGGGCAAAGCCATTGGGAACGCGCACACCTTCCGAGGCGCAAGCAGCATGAAGCTCACCAAGTGAGGCATTTTTGCCGCCGACCATGGGAACATCCTCAAGCCGGATTTCCTTGAACCAACGAACATATTGTGGGATCGCCATGGATTTCCCCTGCTTTTTTGTCAGTGGTGGCTAGCGTGCCACGATGCCAATCAGCCCGGCCATGATCTGGATCAATGGGAAGTAGATAACTTACCATTTTCTGAAAAAGGCCAAGTGTTCTCTATTGTCACTGCAATCGCGTTGTTTGCGAGCGGCGTTCGAATCTCTGACTTTGCCGGGAGAGATAGCTATGGCTATAAAACTATCGTGCGCTTGCATAACTCTACCAAGGAAAAGTAAATGACAAAAATTTCCTCCATATTTGCCCATGAAATTCTTGATTCCCGCGGCAACCCAACCGTTCGCGTCCATCTTTCGCTCGATAACGGCATCAGAGTTTCATCTTCGGTGCCCTCCGGTGCCTCAACGGGTGCAAACGAAGCTGTGGAGCTGCGCGACGGCGATATGGCCCGCTACGGCGGCAAGGGGGTGCGCAATGCAATTGCCAACGTTAATAATGTGCTCGCCCCGAAGCTGATCGGCTTTGATCCCTCTCGCCAGGCTGAGATCGACGCGCTGATGATCGCGCTCGACGGCACGCCCAACAAAGCCAGGCTGGGTGCCAACGCCATTCTGGGTGTCTCCATGGCGGTGGCACGGGCCGCGTCTCAGGCTGCTGGCTTGCCGCTATACGCCTATCTCGGTGGCCCCGGCGCAACACGCCTGCCGCTGCCGATGATGAACATCCTCAATGGTGGCAAGCATGCCGATAACAGCGTCGACTTTCAGGAATTCATGGTAATGCCAGTCGGGGCCCCCAGTTTTTCTGAGGGGCTGCGGTACGGCGCCGAGACGTTCCATGCCCTGGCTGCACTGCTCAAGAAAAAGGGCTATGCGACCTCGGTCGGCGACGAAGGCGGCTTTGCTCCCAATCTGAAGAGCAATGAAGAAGCCTGCGAATTGATCGTCGAGGCCATCAAGGCTGCCGGGTACAGCCCCGGTAAAGATATTGCCATCGCGCTGGACCCCGCCGCCAGCTCGTTTTTCAGGGATGGAATCTACGACCTCGCGAAATCGGGCCAGGGACACAAGACAAGCGACGAGATGATCGCTATGTTCACCAGCTGGCTCGGCACCTATCCGATTGTCTCGTTGGAAGATTGCCTGGACGAGAATGACTGGTCAGGCTTCTCCCGGATGACCGCGTTGCTGGGGGACCGTGTGCAGATCGTCGGGGACGATATTTTTGTCACCAATCCCAGCTTCATCCGCCGCGGCATCGCCGAGAAGGCCGCCAACGCCGTGCTCATTAAACTGAACCAGATCGGCACCGTCACCGAGACCATGCAGGCCATTACCCTTTGCCGGGAGGCTGGATGGCGCTATGTGATTTCGCATCGTTCCGGCGAAACCGAGGATAGTTTCATGGCCGATTTCACCGTGGCAATGGGCGGTGGCCAGATCAAGACAGGCTCGGCCTGCCGCAGTGAGCGGATCGCGAAATACAACCGGCTGCTGGAAATTGAAGCGGAACTGGGAGCGGCCGCAGAACTCGCGCATGTTGTTCAAGCCCCTGGACAGGGCCGCATCGACTAACCGGTGACGCCGGTCTCGAGCATCTTCATGTAACTCGGCCGCCCATAAAATTCCTTATGACGGGAGCGGCTCCAACTCATCAGGCCGCGCAGATCGGAGACCGAGGCAAACTGGCGGGCCTCCATCCATGTCTCCAGACCATTCAGAAGCCCGGTAAGATGTCCAGCGCCGTGTCGCAGCAGAGCCGAGGTTGTCATCACCACATCCGCGCCGGCCAGGAGATATTTGATGACGTCATCAGCCTCCTCCACGCCGGTGGATGCGGCCAATGACGCCCCGCAGCGGCCGGCCAAAAGCGCGATCCACGACAGCGAGAGCGGCATTTCGGCACGTGTGCTCAGATGCACACCCTGTGTGAGTCGTAATGTTGCAAGATCGATGTCGGGCTGTAACAGACGGTTGAAAAGCACCAGCCCGTCAGCGCCGTTTGCGTGCAGCCGCTGGGCCAGATTGCCGAATGCACTGACCTGGGGTGAAACTTTTAGCGCCAAGGGAATACTTACGGCGCGGCGGGCAGCGGCGAGGATGCCGACGTAACGGTCTTCGATATTCTGCCCGGTCAATTCTATATCGATCGGGATGAAATACATGTTTAGTTCGATGGCATGTGCCCCCGCCTGCTGCATCATTTTGGCGTATTCAATCCACCCGGCTTCAGAAGACCCGTTCAAGCTGGCGATGACGGGAATGGCAACTGCCGCGCGGGCGCGGTGGATTAAATCGAGATACGCATCTGGCCCAACCCCGTAAGGTCCCGAGGCGGTCTGCGGGAAGTAAGTCGAAGCCTCCGGAGAATTATGCGCGGCGCTGTTCATGATGTGCTCATGGATCGCTGCCTCAGCCTCGATCTGCTCCTGGAAAAGCGATGGCAGCACCACGGCGGCGGCACCGGCATCTTCCAGGGCGCGCAGATGATCTAGCTGAGCGTTGAGCGGTGCCGCTGAGGCGATCAACGGATTTTTCAGTGAGAGGCCGAGATACTGTGTTGCAAGCAACATGGTAGATTCCTTTGCGTTCCTCCTCATGCCGGTGAAGTTTTATCATCCGGCATTTCAGGAACATCAGGGTTAAAGCGGCTGCCATCCCGCATCGCGAGGTCCTCATATTGCCGGTATTTTTCAGTGACCCCGCGTTGGGCCATTGCCAAAATGCCAGCGGCTTCCGCGGGGCGCGATTGCGCCAGGGACAGGTAGCGGATCTCGTTATAGGCATAGTCCTTGAACGGTATATGCGGCCGCGGCGAATCAAGCCGGAAGGGAGCCTCGCCAATCGTACGCATCGCCGGGTTAAAACGGAAGAGCGGCCAATAGCCGCTGGCCGTCGCCAAATCCTGTTGCTTCATGCCGAACCGCATATCGATGCCGTGGGCAATGCAGTGGCTGTACGCAAGAATCAGCGACGGGCCATCGTAAGCCTCGGCCTCACGGAAAGCTTCGAGCGTCTGCTGCGGGTTGGCGCCCATCGCCACCTGCGCGACGTAAACATTGCCATAGGCAATGGCTTGCAGCGCCAGATCCTTGCGGGCCGTCCGCTTGCCCGCAGCCGCGAATTTTGCCACTGCCCCGAGCGGCGTTGCTTTCGAAGCCTGACCGCCGGTATTGGAATATACCTCCGTATCCAGCACAAGCACATTCACATTGCGGCCAGACGCTAATACATGGTCAAGACCACCATAGCCGATGTCATAGGCCCAGCCGTCCCCGCCCACGATCCAGATGCTGCGCCGGACGAGATGATCGACCACCGAGAGCAGATCGCGGGCCGCAGTCTCTTCAGGCAGCGCCAACAGCTTCACGTTCAGCGCCGCAACGCGCACACGCTGCGCCCGGATCTCCGATTCCTGGATCTGCGGTGCCGTTGCAATGACGTGCGCGAGGTCGGGACCAACTTTTCCGGCCAGCCCGGCGAGCAACGACAGCGCAAGGTCGACGTGCTTATCGGCAGCGAGGCGGAACCCGAGGCCGAACTCGGCATTGTCCTCGAAAAGTGAATTAGACCAAGCCGGCCCGCGGCCTTCATGGTTCACGGTCCAGGGCGTCACGGGCAGATTGCCGCCGTAGATCGAGGAACAGCCGGTGGCGTTGGCAATTTGCGCCCGGTCGCCGAAAAGCTGGCTCAGCAATTTGAGATAAGGCGTCTCGCCACAACCCGCGCAGGCGCCGGAGAACTCGAACAGCGGCTCAAGGAACTGCACGCCCCGGACATTGGAAAAATCAACCCGGGCGCGGTCGTTGACGGGAAGGGTCTCGAAGAAGCCGATATTCGTCCGCTCCCGTTCCAGGATCGGCAGCTTATCGACAAGATTGATCGCCTTGACATCAGGCTCGCGCGGGCTGGTGGCGGGGCAGGCTTCTATGCAGAGGCCGCATCCCGTGCAGTCTTCGACGTAAAATTGCAGAGTAAAACGGGCTTCGGGATAACCACGTGCGTTGACCGCTGCCGATTTGAACCCCTGCGGCGCCGTGGCGAGCTGGTCCTCGTTGTAATAACGCGAGCGGATGACGCTGTGCGGGCAGACGAAACTGCATTGCCCGCATTGAATGCAGAGATCGGCGCGCCAATCTGGCACAACATCGGAAATGTTGCGTTTCTCATAAGCGCTGGTACCGGAAGGGAAGGTGCCATCCGCTGGCATCAGACTGACGGGGATCTGGTCGCCCTCACTGGCGAATATGCGCGCGGTAACATCCCTGACGAAGGCAGGCGCATTGGCCGGGACGAGCGGCGGGAGTTCGGCGGTGCTGGTTACGCTGGCCGGCACCGGAACATCGTGCAGATTAAGGAGAGTTCCGTCAACCGCCGCGAAATTCTCGTCAATGACGGATTGTCCCCTGCGGCCGTAGGTCTTGCGAATGGCTTTCTTGATTTGGTCGATGGCCTGGTCGCGCGGGAGTACGCCGGAAATAGCAAAGAAGCAGGTTTGCAGCACGGTGTTCGTGCGCGTGCCGAGGCCAACCTGTTTGGCCACGGCCGAGGCGTCGATGAGGAACAGCCGCAGCTTTTTGTCGATAATGCTGCGCTGGACTGGCCGGGGTAGATGATCCCAGATCTCATCAGGCGGGTAGGATGCGTTGAGAAGGAAAGTCGCGCCCGGCGCGGCGACACGTAGGATGTCTTGCCTCTCGAGGAAGCCAAACTGGTGGCAGGCGACGAAGCTGGCCTGCGCAATAAGATACGGTGCGTGGATTGGCTCAGGCCCGAAGCGAAGATGCGACACGGTTTGCGCCCCGGATTTATGCGAGTCATAGACGAAGTAGCCCTGCGCGAAGAGCCCGGCATCCTCGGCGATGATTTTCACGCTATTCTTGTTGGCGCCAACCGTACCGTCAGCGCCAAGGCCGTAGAACACCGCGCGCGTGACAGAGGCAGCCTCAATCGTGAAGCCTGGATCGAATTTCAGGCTCGTGTGGCTGACATCATCGTTGATGCCGATGGTGAAACTGGTCTTCGGCGTAGCTGATTTAAGCTCGTCAAACACCGCCTTGACCATGGACGGCGTGAAATCCTTCGAGGAAATGCCGTAGCGGCCGCCGATAACGAGCGGCAAAGACGGCCAATTGCCCCGGCTGACGGCACCCGCCAGGCCAGTCACCACATCCTGAAAAAGCGGCTCGCCCGTTGCGCCGCTCTCCTTCGTTTGTTCCAGCACGGCGATACGGCGCACGGAAGTGGGAAGCACGGCGAGCATGTGGCGCACAGAGAAGGGCCGGAAAAGACGAACTTGCAGAACGCCGATCTTTTCCCCTGCCGCCCGTAGTGCCGCCACCGTCTGGCGCGCAGTCTCGGCGCCGGAACCCATCAATACCAGAGCCCGCTCGGCCTCGGGATCGCCGTCATATTCAAACAGCCCGTAATGGCGGCCAGTGATGGCGCCAAAACGGTCCATCGCGGCCTCGACGATGCCCGGCACCCGCTCGTAATAGGGGTTCACCGCCTCGCGCGCCTGGAAATAAGTGTCCGGATTATGCGCCGTGCCGCGGATGAAGGGATGTTCCGGGTTAAGCGCGCGGGCACGATGGGCGCGCACCAGATCGTCATCGATCATCGCGCGAATATCGGCATCGGACAGCAGGTCGAGCGTGTTCAACTCATGCGAGGTCCGAAAGCCGTCGAAAAAATGCAGGAAGGGGATGCGTGATTCCAGCGTTGCCATCTGCGCGATCAACGCGGAATCATGCGCTTCCTGCACCGAGGCGGAAGAAAGAAGTGCGAAGCCGGCTGCGCGGACCGTCATAACATCGGAATGATCGCCGAAGATCGACAGCGCCGAGGTCGCGACCGAGCGCGCAGCGACGTGAAAGACGGTCGAGGTCAGTTCCCCGGCGATTTTCAGCATGTTCGGGAGCATCAGCAGCAGACCCTGCGATGCGGTAAAGGTGGTGGTAAGCGCCCCGGATTGCAGAGCGCCATGCACGGCACCCGCCGCCCCGCCCTCGCTCTGCATCTCCTGCACGATTGGAACATTGCCCCAGATATTGGTGAGGCCCTCCGCCACCCATTGATCGGCAAGTTCCGCCATCGTCGAAGACGGCGTAATCGGGTAGATCGCGCAGACTTCGTTGATGCGATAGGCGACGTGGGCGACGGCGGTGTTGCCGTCCATGATGGTTCTGGCGCTCATTGGCGTTCCATCCTCAGCTCAGGTCCGCTCGGGAACCATGTCGATCGCGTGACACGGACATTGTTCAAAACAGGCGGCGCAACCGGTGCAGCGCGCCAGATCGATGCTGTAGCCACGGCCGGGACCAAGCTTGATGATCGCCGCCTCGGGGCAGGCTGCGAAACAGTTGTCGCATTCATAGCAATTGCCGCAGGAGAAGCAGCGCCTCGCCTCGTGGAGCGCTTGATCTTCCGAAAGCCCGGCGGTCACTTCGGCAAACCCTTCCCGAAGAGCCGGTGGTACCTCCGCCTGCTGGGACGGCATGGCATCGCTGTAAATCGGCAAATGGAGATCCGCGAAGCCGACAATCGGATGCTTAGGCGGAGGCTGATAAGGCATGTCCCGCAGCCAGGCATTGATATAACGTGCGGCCCGTTTGCCCTGGCCGGTCGAGATGGTGACGGATTGTTCGCCCGGCACCATGTCGCCGCCGGCGAAAACCCCCGCATGCCCGGTCATCATATCAGGACCAACAATGACCGCGCCATCCGCCGCGAAGGCGACACCGGGCACCTGCCGGAGAAATCCGCTATCGGTCTCCTGGCCGAGCGCCAGCACAATCGCATCTGCCTTGAGCGTTTCAAACTGCCCGGTCGGCTGCGGCTTGCCGTGCGCATCCAGTGTCATCATCTCAACGGTGAGGTCGGTGCCGGTGATCTGTTTGATCGTACTCAGCCATTTGATTTTGATACCTTCCTCGATCGCCTCGTCGGCCTCGAAGCCATGCGCTGGCATATGCGCCCGGTCGCGCCGGTAGACGATCAGCGCCTCTTCGGCACCGAGACGCCTGGCAGTTCGCGCCGCATCCATCGCCGTGTTGCCGCCGCCATAGACCACAACCCTGCGACCGAGCAGCGGCGCCTCGCCAGCTCCCGCGTTATGTAGAAGCGAGACGGCATCGAGCACGCGCACGGCGTCACGCGCCGGAATATCGATATGCTTGCCGATCCCAGCGCCAATCGCGACAAAAACGGCGTCAAATTTCCCCGCCGTTTTTTCGGCCAGAATATCCGTAACCTTATGATTAGTGATGATGCTGATACCCATCGCCTCAATGCGTGCGACTTCGTGTAGTAAGACATCGCGGGGTAGCCGGTACGCCGGAATGCCGAAATTCATCATGCCACCAGCCACCGGCCCCGCCTCATGGATCTCGACCCCGTGGCCCATGCGGGCAAGCTGATAGGCAGCCGACAATCCGCTGGGCCCCGCGCCGACAACGAGGACGCGCTTGCCGCTTGGCTCCAAGCCGCGCGGCAATGGCCAGCCCTCCGCGGCTGCCTTGTCGCCGAGAAACCGTTCAACCGCATGGATGCTGACGCTGCTGTCCAACTCCCCGCGATTGCAGGCACTCTCGCACGGGTGATAGCAAACCCGGCCATGCACTGCGGGCAGCGGGTTGTCCCGGACCAAGCGCTCCCACGCATCACGGAATTTTCCGGCCTGCGCCAGATCGAGCCAGCCCTGAATATCCTCGCCAGCCGGGCAGGCATGATTGCAGGGTGGCAAAAGATCGACATAAAGGGGATGAGCATTGCGCGTTGGCCCCGCCATCTGGCGGCGGGTCATATCCACCAAAGGGCTCATGTCATGGTGCGGACCACTCATCGCAGAACCTTGGCACCACTGCTGCATGGCACTGTAACACCCACCGCGAGACTCAAGAGGTTAATGTTACGAAGGTCATCGTCCATCTCCCTAAAAATTTGCGGCAGCCACAAAACTGCATGGAGCCTTAAAGCATTATTCCAGTTGATGCCTTGATCCGTATCAATATACAGTACGCTCTATGTCAGGAAGTGGCGCGATAGGGGCTTGAGTGCATTGTCAAGTTCGTAGACGAGCGGCGCGCCCGTCGGCATTTCAAACGTGGTGATTTCATGGTCGGATATGCCGCTCAGGAATTTCACGAGGCCGCGAAGGCTATTGCCATGCGCGACCACCAGAACCCGTTCTCCGCGGTGGAGCGCCGGTGCGATTGCCTCCTGCCAATGGGGCATGACCCGATGCACGGTGTCTTTGAGGCTTTCTGAACAGGGCAGCAGAGCAGCCGGCACCTTGCCGTAACGCCTGTCATGGGCCGGGTGCCGGCGGTCGCCGTGGTCCAGCGGCGGTGGCGGCACATCCCAACTGCGCCGCCATGCGAGCACCTGCGCCGCCCCGTATTGCGCAGCCGTTTGGGTCTTGTTGAGGCCCTGCAGGGCACCATAATGGCGTTCGTTGAGGCGCCAACTCTTCTCCACCGGCAGCCACAGGAGGTCCATCTCCTCAAGCACAAGGTCCAGTGTCTTGATCGCGCGCTTGAGTACCGAGGTAAAGCAGATATCAAAGCTGAGTCCCGTGGCGGCCAATCGCACTCCTGCCTCGCGCGCCTCCAGCACGCCCTGTGCGGTTAAATCAACGTCTGTCCAACCCGTGAACAGGTTTTTCTCATTCCAGACGCTCTGACCGTGGCGCAGCAACACAAGTTCCGGCATCCAGGTTTTCCTTCAAAAGGCGACGCGTCTTCAGCCAACATGCTTCCAGAGAATTTGACCGGCACGATCAACCGCAAAGCACCGCGACCCCCGGCAGGGTTCTGCCCTCCAACCATTCGAGAAAGGCGCCTCCGGCCGTTGAAACATAAGTGAACTGGTCAGCAACGCCGGCGCGATGCAGCATCGCCACCGTGTCGCCACCGCCGGCTACGCTGGTAAGTTGCCCGGCCAGCGTTGCGGTTGCAACGGCACGGGCGAACGAGAGGCTGGCCTGATCGAATGGCGGCGTCTCGAACGCCCCGAGCGGACCATTCCAGACCAGTGAGTGCCAGCCGGAGATCTGCCCAATGAGGGCTTGAACCGTCGCGCGTCCCACATCGAGAATCATCGCATTTGCCGGAACCGCGTTGACCGGCACAGTTTGCACGGTAGCGTCCGAGGCGAGCCGTTCAGCCACGACAACATCCTGCGGCAGGATAACTTCGCAACCTGCCGCCTGAGCGCGCGCCAATATGTCGCGCGCCATTCCATGCATATCGGCTTCCTGCAGGGAGCAGCCGACGGCTAGGCCCTGAGCAGCGAGGAAGGTATTGGCCATTGCCCCGCCAAGCACCAGCACATCGACGCGTCCGACCAGATTTCCGAGCAGGCCCAACTTGGTGGAAACCTTGGCCCCGCCGATCACAGCGGCCAAGCGGTGCACCGGATGGCCGAGTACCGCCTCAAGCGCCTCGAGTTCCGCCTGCATCAAGCGTCCCGCATAGGCCGGCAGCAATCTTGCCACGCCTTCCGTGCTGGCATGCGCGCGATGCGCGGCGGAGAACGCGTCATCGACGTAAACATCGGCCAGTTCGGCAAATTCCTTCGCCATGGCTGGATCGTTTTTTTCTTCGCGCGGGTCGAAGCGGGTATTCTCCAGAACCAGTATCTGACCGTCCCGAAGCGCCTGGCTCGCCTGCTGGGCCACCGGTCCAACGCATGCGTCGCAAAAAAGCACCTCCCGGCCCAGCACGGCTTGCAAGGCAGCTGCCACCGGCCGCAACGACATTTCCGGCAGGCGCACACCCTTTGGCCGCCCAAAATGACTGAGCACAATAACCCGCGCCCCTTTGTCACTAAGCTCGCGTATCGTCGGACAAAGCCGTTCCAGCCGGGTTTGGTCGCTCACGCGGCCATCCTTCATCGGCACGTTGAGATCGGCGCGAAGCAGCACCCGCTTGCCTCTTGCCTCAAGTTGATCGAGCGTACGGAAATTCATGGCTGTGCTACAAACTGCCAAACAACGCGGCCGTATCAAGCATGCGGCACGCGAAGCCCCACTCATTGTCGTACCAGCCGACGACATGTGCAATTCCTGGGTCGACGACCGCCGTCTGTGTCGTATCAAAGGTGCGCATTCGCTTCGATGCTCCCGAGATCGTTAATAACGACCGGAATAAGGTCATCGCGCTCACTCTCCACAAGCGCGCGTAGGGGCAATCGACCGATGCGGCCAAAACCGTTGATTCCGATACGGATCGTCATGGTTATTTCCTGTCCTTCTTCAGCCGGGCGGACCTGACTGGAGCCCGGCTCCTCTCGAATCGTAACGCCCCGCTGCCCAACCTCCCCCGCCGATGAGCGTCACCAAACAAAAATCAGCAATATCCTCACTTTTAAATTTGTCCTCCGAATTTCGCGCAACAGAGAGAACCTTCTCTACATATGGGTCAATGCCACGCGGCATCAATACTGCACCGTCAATCATAATCTGGTTCTCGCACCAATCAGGAACCTCAGACCCATCGGCCGCGACAATGATCGCATTATGCGGCTCTGCCGAAGCCCGGACCTCGGGCTCATGTCGTTTCCGTTGCGGCGCTGTAGTCGCCGCGGCGCGCACCGGCGGCACAAGGTCTTGGACCAAATAGCTGACATAACCTTTAAACCGCGAGCCAACCAGCACCGCGGCACTCAGAATTCAATCCTCAATGCCAACCCGCGGTGTGATCTTGCCGCGCCCGGCCGATTCTGCGGCTGATCGCGCTTTGCCGGTTCGGTACCTTTGTCCATGCCGCTCGGTTTGATATTGGGTGGACCCTTCAGTCCTTTCAGCCAGGCGATCTCCGCGTGCTGATCAGCAAAAACCTGTTCCAAATCGACAAGTTTCCCAAACAACTTGAGAACAAGGTCCCGAATCTTGGTCGACGATAGATCATCAAGATTATCCGGCGGGCTTACACATAGCTTGAATCGGAACTACTCACGTCGAGGCAAGTAAAAAAGAACTTTTGCCCACGGTTTTGATTCCTACAGCAACACGGTCCAGAGCGATGCTGTCAGCCTAACCCCGACCGACGCAATGACCAATAGCGAATTCGATGGGCGGCAATCAGTCATCCAAGCGCGATCTTCTGAATTTTACCTCACACTTTGCCTAAAAACCACCCAAAAGCACGCCGGTTTATCAGGCAACCCCGCTACCTGCATTACCCCGGCAATTGGCGGCGCCGGTAGCGGATCGGCAAGGTTTTTAGCCCGCCGGCAAAAGTGGTGGCCACCCAGGCCGGCTCCCCGGCTAGTTGCAGGCCGTCAAAATTCTCCAGGATTTCCTTGAGCAAAATGCGGATTTCCATCTTGCCAAGGTGCTGACCCAGGCACGCATGCGGGCCATACCCAAAAGTGGTATGCGGGTTCGGCTTGCGGTCAATCTTGAAACTGAACGGATCGGCAAACACTTCCTCATCCCGATTGGCGGAGGGGAAGCACAGCATCAGCGAGTCACCGGCTTTTATTTTCTGCCCGCGCAACTCATAATCCTGCACCGCCGTCCGGAAAAAATGCTTCACCGGCGAGACCCACCGCAGCATCTCATCCACCGCGCCGGGCAGCAGTGTCAAATCCGCTTGCAGCCGCTCCAACTCGCCTGGGTTTTGCAACAGTGCCAACATGCCGCCAGCGGTGGTGGCACTTGTCGTTTCGTGCCCCGCGGTAACCACAAGCAGGAGATAAGACATCGCCTCGAACGGGCTGATCGGCTCGCCGCCAATCTTCGCAGTGGCAATCACCGAAGCCAGATCGTCCCCCGGCGCCGCTTTCCGGCTTTCATAAAGCTTGGAGACATAGTCAAGGATTTCCTGCGCGGATTGCACGGCAACCTGTTCACTCGGCCCCTCCCCGACAATGTTCTGGTCTTTCCGCTCGACGAAATTTTGCGTCAGGCGCAGGATTTCCGGCGCCGCCTCCGGGGGCAGGTCGAGCAGCAGGAGAATCACGCGCAGCGGATACCAAACGGCAATATCCTTGACGAAATCGCAAGCATCCCCAAGCTCCACCATGCGTTGAACATATTCCTTCGCGATAGCGGTAATCCCCGCTTCCAGTTTGCACAAATTCGGCGGCATGAAGGCGGGCTGCGTCAGGCCGCGATACGCACGGTGCTCCGCGCCATCCATGTGCAAAATTGTACGCATCATCTGCTGGTTGCCGCCGGTCGCCGCGGCAATCTGCTCCTCCTCCTTGCGCGGGATCAGTTCCGTGCGCGGCGCACTGAGAAAAATATCCGCCCGGCTTTCCACCTCCAGCAGATCCGCGTGTTTCGCGACAAGCCAGAACGGGCGGAACCCCTCGGGCGTCATCCAGCGTAGCGGCGCCTCGCGGCGGATTCGTGTCAGCAGCGCGTCATAGACCGCCGGATGGGTGACGGTTTGCGGGTCGGCAAGCGCTTCGCTGATTTCATCCATGGCCGCGTTCTCCTGAGACTGTTTTTGTTTGCGAGGGCCGAAGCCCCTAGATCGTGCGCGCGATCGTAACGCGCTGAATTTCCGACGTACCCAGAAAAATCCGGTGCACCCGCGCGAACGCGTACATTTTAGAAATCGGGTACTCGTTGCTGTACCCTGCTCCGCCAAAAAGTTGCAGGCATTCGTCCATTACACGGCCTTCCAGCTCGGAAATCCACAGCTTCGCCATGGCACTTTCCACCGGGTCCAGCTTGGCGTGCAGGTTGCGCAGCAGCAGCTGGTCCAAATAGCCCCGGCCCACGGCAATCTCGGTTTTTATCGTCGCCAGTTTGAACTGCGTGTTCTGAAAATCAAAAATCCGCTGCCCGAACGCCTTGCGGTTTTTCACGAAATCGACGGTCATGTGGTAGGCCAGTTCGCATGCCGCCAGCATCCGCGCCGCTGTCACCAGCCGCCCGACAGTTACCGTCGCCAGCGCATTGCCCAGACTGCGCTTATCATCGCCACCCAGCTGGTTACCGGCCGGAATTCTTACGTCATCAAAAAAGATTTCCGAAACGCCGCCCGAGCTTTTAAGCATCAATTCCGTATGTTTAGAAACCGTAACGCCCTTGGTATTCTTCAGCGGCACATAGAACAGCCGCGTCCCGGCCTCGGTCCGCGCGACGACGATCAGATTGGTTAGAATCGGCCCGTTCGTCATCCACATTTTCGAGCCGTTGATGACAAAATCATCGCCATCCCGCCGCGCCGTGGTCTGAATACTGGCCGGGTCGCTGCCCGACTGCCCTTCCGTCAAACCAAGTTCGGCAATGGTCTCGCCCGAGGCAAATCCTGGCAACCATGCCTGCTTCTGCTCCTCAGTTCCCGCGAACAGCACGACATAAGCCGCGGAATCCGTAGCCATGCCAGATTCCAGCGCCGCCCCCGCCGGTGAATAGCCATGCTCTTCATTGAAAATCGTCACATGCAGAAAATCGCCACCGCCACCGCCATATTCGGTGGGAATACCGGCGCAGAGCAACCCGGCCTGCCCAGCTTTTCTGAACAACTCGGCCGGGAAAAAGCCATCCTTCTCCCACTGCCGCACGTTCGGCTCCACTTCCTTCTGGAAGAACCGCCGCGTACTGGTGCGGAAAGCGTTATGTTCGTCGGAAAATATACCCCGGTTAAATCCAAGCGCCGGTAATGCCTCTAGCCCGTCCATAACGTCTCCTGTTCCCGGCTTGCCCGCTGCGCGCGGGGCGGCTTATTGCGCCGGCTGTTTGCTCGCCGAAGCTATAAAAATTTGACACATGCGTCAACCATATCGCATTATGCCGCTGGCCTAAAGCCTGCCACTTGATACAATTCACCTGGGAAGCGATAAAAATAGCCATGTCTCCGCCCGTCGCCACGCCGAAACGGCGGCACACGCAAGCGCAAGTGCTAGCCCTGCTGGCGCAGGCCAGCACGGCCATGCAACAGGGAAAAACCGCCGCCGAGGCTTGCGCCGCTCTCGGTATTTCCGAAGCCACCTATTACCGCTGGCGGGCCAACACGCCCGGCGCCAAACGCAGCCAGGCGCTGGAACGCCACGAGGCGCGCGACAAAATCATCGCCGTGGCCAAAGAGCTTTTTCTCCGTGAGGGCCATGCCGTCGGGCTGGACGCGGTGGCAAAAACCGCCAATGTCACCCGCCAGACGCTGTACAACTGGTTCGGCAACAAGGAGCGCCTGTTCCGCCTGGTCGTTAACGCCATCTACACGCGGATTCTGGACCCTATCCTCCACGTCGACAGCAAGGGCGACTTCCAGACCACGATGCTAGAATACGGCCGCCAGGTACTGGCAGTCGGACTCGACCCCGAGGTCATCGCTCTGCTGCGCCTCACGGTCACGGAAAGCCACGACTTCCCGGATCTCGGCCAGATTCTCTACGCCACTACTTCGCGCCCAACCCCCGTCCTCGCGGCATATTTCCAATCGCAGATCGACTCTGGCCGCCTTCGCCCGTTCGACACACTACTCGCGGCCGAAGCCTTCATCGGCGCCCTCACCAGCCATCCACGCTATCGCGCGCTGCTCGGTATTGATGTCGAACCACAGGAAACCCGCGAGGCGCGTCTGCAACTCGTGGTCAGCACTTTCGTCCGCGGCTTGTGTATTGCGCGCTAACCGTTAGATCACCCCCGCCGCCGCCAGCCGGTCCACCTCGGCGCCATCCAACCCCAGCCAGTCGCGGTATACCGCCATCGTATCACGGCCCAGCGCGCCACTTGGGCTTATCGTGACCCGCTCAGCCCCATGATAAACAATCGGGCTGTTTTGCAGCACCATGGGCCCGTATTCGGGGTGGTCCACACGCTCCAGCGCGCCGCGTGCATGCAGATGCGCGTCGTTCATCACCTCGGGCAGTTCGCGTACCGGCGCGCACGGCACGCGCCGCGCCAGCAGCGTATCGGCGATTTCCTGCTTGGGCCGCACCGACGTCCACGCCGAAATCAGCGCATCGACCTCCGCCATGTGGGCGACGCGGGCGACCAGTGTGGTGAAGCGCGGGTCCTCGCGCAATTCCGGGTGGCCCATAATATCGAGCAGAGTACGGAAATGCACATCGCCGACACCAATGATCGCCACCGCGCCGTCACTGGCGGGATAAATATTATACGGCGCCTCGGCCATGCCGCCGTGGTGGTTGCCGGTACGCTGCGGCTGGTGGCCACCATTGCTGTGCACCATGCCAAGGCTGGAGGCGAGCGACGCGTAAACAGCCTCAAGCATGGCGACCTCCACCAGCCGGCCGCGCCCGGTGCGTTCCCGCTCGTAGAGTGCGGTGACGATACCGCCGTACAGATGCACCCCGGCGAAAAAATTGCACACCGCCGGACCGGTTTTGACCGGCGGACCGTCAGGGAAGCCGGTGATACCGAGCACGCCAGACATGGCCTGCACGGTGAGGTCCATCGCCGGATAGTCCCGGTACGGGCCGGACAGGCCATAGCCGGAGCTGGACGCATAGATCAGGCGGGGGTTTTCCGCCTGTAAAGCCGCCGCGCCAACGCCCAGCCGGTCCATCGCGCCGGGGGTAAAATTTTCGACCAGAATGTCGGCCTTTGCCGCCATCGCACGCAGCAGCTCCTTGCCCTCTTCACTCTTCAGATCCAGCTTCACCGACTGTTTGTTGCTGTTAAGCATGGCGAAGGGCAGCGCCGGACCACCCAGGGCCGCACGCCGCCGCAGATGTTCACCGCCGTGCGGCTCGACCTTGATGACATGCGCCCCCGCCATCGCCAGCAAAAAGGTCGCGTAAGGGCCGTTATACACATGCGAAAGATCGATCACAGTAACGCCGGTCAGTGGCGGGGCAGTCGTTGTCATGCCGGTTGGCGCTCCTCTCCGGCGGCAATGCGGTAAATGCGCCGCGCGGTTCCGGCGAACATGGCAGCGCGCTCCGCCGCTGTAAAACCGGCAGTGATGCGCTTGAAGCCATTCCACAGCACGTCATACGGGCCGGACATGCGGTCAACGGGGAAGTTGCTCTCGAACATTGCCCGTTCGGGGCCGAATAGGTCGATCGCCGCCAAAATATGGTCCCGGTGCAACGCCGCCATTTCCTCGGAGCCACGCGGCCGCGCCGCCCCCATGGCTCCCAGCCCAGTGACGCTAATATTCAGCCCCCCGAGTTTGACGGCAACGTTATCGCAGCGGGCAAGCGGGGCCAGGGCCGCGCGCCATTCGGCAAAACTCTCCGCCGGGCGGCCGGCAAAGCGGCCAACACCGATCGGGCCGCCGGCGTGGTCGAGGATAATCTGCGTGCTGGGGAAGGCGCGGGCCAGATCAACCACCTCACCCAATTGCGAATGCACTACCCAGGCATCGAAACTAAGATTGTGGCGGGCCAGCCGCGCAAAACCCTCACGGAAGGCCGGGTCCGCCAGCATTCCCGGCGCGGATTGTACCCCGCTGCGCAGGTCTGCGTCCCAGGCCGCCATATGGCGGATGCCGCGCAAGCGCTCCGGCGCGGCGGCACGGTGCGCGTCCAGCACCGCCTCCACCCCCGCGCCCAGCCACAAGTCCGCATGTGCCACAATCGCCGCGCAAATCCCGGCGGCACGCCCGCCCTCGCGGCGGACCCGCTTTGCCAGCGCCTGCGCATGTTCAGTTTCACCCACCGGCCGCAATGCCGCCGGTCCCTCCGGGCGGTAGCTGGCATGGGCCTCTACGGCGATGGTAGCCACAATCGCATGGCCGCTGCCCATCACATCGTTAATCAGCGCCGTATCGTCATAGGCTTCGTAACCAGGGAAAGGCGCCACCGGCCAGATGTGATGGTGCGTGTCGATGATCGGCAGTCCGGGGTCGATTGCCTGTTCTTTGACTTGCGCGCGCCAGGCGTCAGCGTCCATTTTTGTTTCCTCCGCGCCCATTTCACCCGGCGGGTCTGCGGAAACAAACCCGGAGCCGGGCGCGTGTCAATCAATTGGTAGCCGGCTCACATAAGAGTGGCGGCCCATCTGCGCGTGGAAACCACTTACAACCTGGGTAAAAAACACCCGCTGCGCATTCTCACATGCAGTTTTTACGCGCTTTGTTTCAAGCCGCGTAGCGGAAGGGTGCGGCATCCGTGCTGGTTGCCTGCCCAGTAATCAGCTCCGCCGCCAGCCGCCCTGCCGCGGGGCCTATGCCAAAACCATGCCCGGAGAACCCGCTGGCGATGAATAAGCCCTGCAGCGGCGCTGGTGAGATAACAGGAAGCGCGTTCGGTGTAACGTCGATAACGCCGGACCAGCTGCGCGTGATTTTAGCCCCCGTGAAAGCCGGATAGGCGCGGATGAGGTTGTGCAGCGCCTGCGTATCCAAGGTGCCATAAGGTGCGTCACCGTTGATGCGCGTGCGCTCGAACGGTGTGGTCTCATCCATGCCCCAGTGGCGGGGAATTTGCAGGTTCTGGAAAAAATGCGCCCCGAAACGAATTTGCAGCTCGCGCCAGCTATGCCGCAGATTAGGCAGAAAATCGAACATCAGTTTGAAATTGTCGATGGTCAGCGGCACGACATTGCTGTTGCGCACAGCGACGCTGTAGCCGCCATCCTGCCTTCTGCGGAAGGCAAAATCAGTGCCGCCAATGGCGAATTCCGGCGCCGGACCGGAATGCTCAATGCGCGCAACAGTGGCGCGCACATGCAGTTGCTTGAAATTAATACCGAGATTGCCTGCAAAAAGCCGCGTCCAGGCGCCACTGGCGAGCAACACGGCACCGCATTGAATCACGCCACGCTCGGTGACGACGCCGCTCACCGCCCCGGCCTTGGTTTCTACACCACGCACGGCGCATTGGGTGAGGATTACCGCCCCTCTGGCCCGTGCGGCCTCGGCGATCGCGGCGGTGGCAACGCCAGGCTCGGCACGTCCATCGCCAGAAGTATAGAGGCCGCCGACAAATTTCCTTCCCGCTCCAGGTGCCATAACAGCAACCTCGGCGGCACTCAGCAGGCGAGGTTCCATGCCAAAATGTCTTGTCTTCTCGTACCACGCTTCGTGCCCAGCCATCTCGCGCGCGTTGGAGGCAACATAGAGAATGCCGGATTCCGTGTAGCCAACATCCGCGCCCACACGCTGGCGCATCTCCCGCCAGAGCATGCGGCTTTGCATGGCCAGCGGCACTTCCGCCACGTCGCGCCCCATGCGACGCACCCAACCCCAGTTGCGCGAGGATTGCTCGCCACCGATCTCGCCTTTCTCGCACAGCGCGACGCGCAGGCCGCGTTCAGCGAGTTCCAGTGCCGCGCTGGCGCCAATAATGCCGCCGCCGATAATCGCAACATCCACCTCCGCCGGTATTGTGGTGTCACCGGCAACTTTGCAAAACAGCGGCATGTTCATGGTCAGACTTCCAGTAGTTTGCCATCTTCATCGTGGATGATGGTGTCCACCGGAATTTCCACCATCGTGCCAGGACACGTCAACCCAGCCTCCACGCCTTTCGAAGCGGAACCGTATTACCCATTCTACCTACCGGAGCGGCACAGCCCGGACGTGACATTTCATCTCATTTGGGCGAACCGTTTTCTTATGCCACCGTTATGGCAACGCCATTTCTATTCAGCGCCCCTCGCAGGGCGCTTTCCGGTGGTTGGTCCGTCACCAGATGGTCAACCTGGCGCCATGGGGCATAGCAAGCCGGGAAAATCTGGCCGAACTTGGAATGATCGGCCACCACAATTGTTTTTGCCGCCCGGGCCATCATTGCGCTATACACAGCACCGCTTTCCAGCAACGCATCCGTGGGGCCATCGCTCGCCAAGCCGCTGGCTCCCAGAATGGCGTAGTCCGCGCAGAAATTGTTTAAAAAACCCACTGTATTCGGCCCCAGCATCGTCCCCTCCCCGGCGTGGTATTCGCCCGGCAGCATCAGCACTTTAATAGTCGGGTTCGCGGCCAAAGCTGAAGCCACGCCGAAGGAATGTGCGATGGCGGTGATGTCCTTCATCTCCGCCGCAATCCGGTGCGCCAGATGCACGGTCGTCGAGCCCGAGCCGATGATGAGCACCTTGCCATCCTTCACAATACCCAAAGCCGCCTTGGCAATTGCCTGCCGCTCGGCCTTGAACAGCGCATGGCGCTCGTACACCGGCGGCTCGGTCGCCCGCGGCCGGATAGCACCGCCATAGGTGCGGTTGAGCAAACCCTGCCCGGTCAACTCATCCAGGTCGCGCCGGACGGTTTCAGTGGAAACCCCCAGCTTATGCGCCAGTTCCGCGACACGCAGGCTCGGCGTGCGCTCAAGCTCCGCCAGAATTTGCGACTGCCGCGCCGGTTTCACCTGTCTCATGTGCCGCCATCCCCATTTTGTCCGCTGAGTATAGTTGTTGGAGGTCGCGCATACAAATGTTGTATTTACAACATTTGTATTCTACGGCAGGCTCCTCGGCGGACAGACATGGGTCGAATTAGATGCTTCAATCGCTTGCGGGCAAAACAATCATCGTCACCGGCGGCAGCCGTGGCATCGGGCGTGGCATAAGCCTGCGCTTCGGTCAGGCCAAACTGAACGTACTCGTGGTCTCACGCAACCAAGCGGATGCCGATAAAGTCGCCGCTGAAATCGGCCCCCACGCCTCGGGCTTCCGTGCCGATGTCAGCCAGCAGGAGGATTGCCAGGCGATGGCCGCGGCGGCACTGCAACGCTACGGCGGCCTCGACATCCTCTGCGCCAACGCCGGCATCTTCCCCGCCGCCAAGCTCACCGAGATGACACCAGCGGATTTCGATACTGTGATGTCAACCAATTTGCGCAGCACATTCCTGAGCGTTTCCGCCGTACTGCCCGCCATGATTAAAGCCGGCGGCGGACGCATCATCCTCACCTCCTCCATCACCGGGCCAATCACCGGTTATCCTGGCTGGGCCCATTACGGCGCCAGCAAAGCGGGGCAACTCGGCTTCATGCGCACCGCCGCCATCGAACTCGCACCACATCAAATCACAGTAAACGCGGTGCTCCCCGGTAACATCTTTACCGAGGGCCTCGAAGGCATGGGCGCCGACTACATCGCCAAAATGGAAGCTTCCATTCCTCTCAAACGCCTGGGAACGGTGAAGGACATCGCCAACGCCGCCCTCTTCCTCGCCTCGGAGGAAGCCGCCTACATCACCGGACAAAGCATTGTGGTCGACGGTGGCCAAGTCCTCCCCGAATCCCTCGGCGCGCTGGAAGCCATGGAATAACTCCGCCGCTTCCACGGGCCTCAGGCAGCGTCCAGAATACCGCGCAGCGTATCGAGGAAAAATTCCGCATTTTCCATGGAAAAACACAGCGGCGGGCGGATTTTTAGCGTATGCCCATACAGCCCCGCCGCGCCGATCAGGATGCCACGCTGCTTCATCGCATTGATGACGTGGCTGGCAAAAGCCGTATCAGGCGCACCGCTTTGCGGGTCGATAAAATCGAGCCCAATAAACAGCCCGGCACCACGCACATCGCCAATCCGCTGGAACGCCGGCTTCAGGGCGATGAGCCCGTCCTTTAACGCGCTGCCCACCGTGGCGGCATTCTGGATCAGCCCTTCCTGCTCGATCACGTCCAGCACCGCGAGTCCCGCAGCCGCGGCCACCGGATTGCCGCCGAACGTGTTGAAATACCCCGTGTCCTGGCAAAAACTCGCCAGATAATCGGGCCGGGTGACCACCCCACCCATGGGGAAGCCATTGCCCATGGGTTTGCCCATGGTCACAATATCCGGGACGATACCGTGGCGCGCAAAACCCCACAGCCCTGCCCCCGTCCGGCCAAAACCGGGCTGCACTTCATCGGCAATGAACAGCCCGCCGGCCGCGCGCACCACCGCCGCTGCTGGCTGCAAAAACCCGGCCGGATCGGCGAAAATACCATCGCTGGAAAAAATACTATCAACAATCAACCCGGCGAACCCCGGTCCGCTGGTGCGCAAATCCTCGATCGCAGCACTCACTTGGGCGGCAAACAATGCGGCAATATCCCCGCCTGGTGCGCCGTTGCAATCGGGAGCGGGCACCGCGCGCACATGCGAGGCAAGTTTCTGCGCCTTGAACGACGACGGGGAAATATCGGTCACCGCCGCCGTGTTGCCATGATAAGCGGCGCGCGTAACGATAAAACCGCGCGCCCCGGTCACCCGTTCGGCGATGCGCAAGGCCAGATCGTTGCTCTCGCTCCCGGTGCAGGTCATCACCAAATTAGCAAGCGGCGCCGGGAAATTTCCCAGCAGGCGCCCGGCATATGCCTCCACGGTCCGGTTAAGGTAACGGGTGTGGATGTTGAGCGTCGCGGCCTGCCGGCTAATGGCTTGCACCACGTGCGGATGGCAATGCCCCACCGAGGGAACATTGTTATAAACGTCGAGATACCGGCGGCCCGCATCGTCAAACAAAAATACGCCCTCGCCCCGCACCATCTCTATCGGCTGCTCATAAAACAACACAGACGAAGCGCCGAATGTCGCCTCCCGCCGCGCGATGCGCTCGGCCAAGCCGGCATCAAATCCGCTTGCCTTCGTGGCATCAAAACGATTCAGTGCGAGAATTTCCTTGGCGGCATTCATGCCAGCACCTCCATGCCATGCGTGCTTAAGTAACGCGCGGCCAGTTCCACCGTACCGCGCGTATAATCCTCGCCCATCGCCTGCGCCGTCGGCGTTTCAGCATGCGAGGCAATCCACGCAGTGAGCTGCATCCGCCGCAGCATCATGAACATCGGCAACGCCCGCGCATGCTCCTCGCCCAGCGGTGCCACGGCCCGATAGCCTTGCAGCCACGCCGCCATCAGTTCCGGAATGAAAGTCTCATGCTCCATGAAGCTGATCGAGGCGGCAAAATCATAGGCAAACCAGCTCAGCCCGCAATCGTCGAAATCAATAACGGCCATCCGGTCACGATCCACCAGCAGATTGGCGGTACGCATGTCGCAATGCACGAGGCCAAAGCGATCCTCTCCATAGCCATAGGCAGCGGTCTGCGCACTCAGCAGTTCCGTCGTGCGCTCCAAAATCTCCAACCCCCGGGCGTCGAGCCCCGGCGCGTGACGCCAGTCGCCCCAATGCGCCTTGGGGCCTATAATGGTATCAAAGCTCCATAGCTTGCGGGCAAACCCCTCCGGGCGCTCCCATTGCCGGCTATGCAGATGCAGCCGCGCGGTGATCTCCCCTAAAGTCCGGTACCATTTTACCAAATCCGTGCTGGTGTCTGGCTCCTTGCCGCTCATATATTCAAAGGCAACGGCGTAGCGCTGGGTTTCACCGTCTGAGAAGGACATGAGTTCATGCCCATCCAGAGTCGGGATCGGGCGCGGCGTAACCACCACCCCTGCCGCACTGAGTGAACCAATCCAGGCCAGTTCGGAGCGAATTTCCGCCTCACTATGGTACTCCGGGCGATGCACGCGGAAAATCACCTTCCGGCCCGCCGCCTCATCCTCAACCAGATAGGTTGCGTTTTCCGAGATGGTAAGCAGTGCCAGCGGCGCGGTCTCCGCCACCCCCCACGCCGGGAGCGCCGCACGCAAGCCGCCCTCCAACTGCTTCAAAAAATGCTCATTATAAACCATTGCGCCCACCCAAGATTGCCACCTGTTGGGAGTACAACAACATTTATGTTGGTATTACAACGCCAAACATGCCGCCCCCGGTGGCCTTACCGCGTTTCCCCCGCAGGCATCTGAAAAACTGCTGCCTGTTGCCGCTGCACAATTGGGCCACAGAATTTCACTGCCAAGGTACTCCGGTCTAGCCGTTCCGGGCAGATGCCCCACAGCGCACCAGCTCCATCGGTAATTCCTTTAAATAATTAATCCCGCCTGAAAATAAAAACAAAGGTTGCTCCCAGCGCACCCCAGTGAAGCCGTACAACATGCAATATACTGAAATAACTATATATTATTCGGAAATCATCCGCCTCCTCCCTCTCACGCCCCGGCCAAGCCCAAAAACCAGGCCCAGGACTTGGGTGCCGCCCAAAAAGCCTCTTCGCACTGCAGCAATCCCGCTCGCGATATGGACAAAGTGAGCAATTTATCGCCAGCAACCGCCTAAAAAGCGATCCTCGCCTTCCGTCACCTCGCCCTTGGGCATTTATTTAGGCATGTTGGAACCTGCACAACCGCGCCCCCAAGGCGCCCGCCAGATTACGGCATGGCAATTGCATCGCTGGGGTCAGACACCATGCTCGCGCCCGCCCGGGAATCGCCGCCGCGATTCCCGGGCGGGTGACCGGGCGGGTGACCGCTTATTGGATGGAGAAAGAGAGCATGGTCGCTACAACCGCAGACGCCACGCATACCAAGGCGCAACTAAAGCATGGTGCGCTAAACTTATTCGAGACACTCGGGCAGTCGATCGCGAATATCGCCCCCACCCTTACCCCGGCGCTGAACATCACAGTGGTCGCCGGACTTGCCGGTGTGGGCTCCTGGATCTCCTACCTCATCGCCACCATCGGCTGCATCTTCGTCGGTGCCTCGATCTCCACCCTCGCCAAGCGGCACCCGGAGGCCGGATCATATTTCGTGTACATCGGGCGCAACTTCGGCCCCGTCGCCGGGGCGATGGGCGGTTGGGCGATGGTTCTCGCCTATACCACCACCGCGGTCGCCGTCATCCTCGGCTTTCCGCTCTTTCTCAACAACTTCCTCGCCGCCTTTGGCATCACCTTAACATTCGCCTGGCAGCTGGTTTTCACCTTCGCCTTCCTGGGTCTGGTCACCTACGCCGCGTACCGGGACATCCAGTTGTCCTCACGCCTCGGCCTGGTGCTGGAGTGCATCTCGGTCGGCATTATCATCGTGATCACTGCCATCGTCGTCGGCCGGCATGGCACGGTGGTGGACCCGGCACAGCTCAGCTTCAGCAAAATCCCCACCGGCGGCGTCATGTCCGCCATGGCCTTCGCGGTGTTCAGCTTCGTCGGCTTCGAAAGTGCCGCAACACTCGCCAAGGAATCCAATAACCCGCAGCGCAATATCCCCATTTCCATCGTCGGCAGCGCCGCCATCGCCGGCACGTTCTTCACCATCATGGCCTATCTCATGGTCATGGGCATGGGCGACAACACCGCAGCGATCGCGGGCAGTTCCTCGCCGTTCAAGGACATGACGGATAAGGCCGGGCTGCCCTGGGCTGCCAGCATCGTGTACTTCGCCGCCATGATCAGCGCTTTTGCCTGCGCGCTGGCCTGCACGAATGCCAGCTCGCGCATGCTCTACTCCATGGGCCGCTACCAGTTCCTGCATGGCTCCATGGGCCTGGTGCATAAAATCCACAAAACACCGCATTTCGCGGTACTGGCCTCCGCCGCCATCATCCTGGTGGTTGTTCTGGCCCTGCTGCCAGAAGGCTTCCTCAACGGGTTCGGCCTCTCGGGCACCATCGCCACCTATGGCTTCGTGGTCGTCTATTTCGGGGTCTGCCTAAGCGCCCCGGTGGATATGTACCGCTCCGGCGTACTGAAGGCGCAGCACGTCTTCTATGGCATCGCAGGCGCGGCGCTTATGGGCTTCGTGATCTACTCCAGCGTCTTCCCGTACCCGGCGGCGCCGTTCAACATGCTGCCCCCTGCCTTCGCCATCTACATGGTCATCGGGCTGGTCTGGTTCGCGGTGCTCAAGGTAAAATCCCCGCAGGTCCTGGTCAGCATCGCGAGCGACATGGAAGGCTAAACGCCTTCTATCTCCCGCCCAGAAAAAGGCTCCGGGTCCACACCCGGAGCCTTTTTCGTTGCCCGCCACGCCATGACATTCTGTTAAACTTCAATTTTTTAATCTTACAAGCCACGGTAATCCCACGTTTTTAACGGGGGACTCCCCCTCCAACGCACCAGCCTCTCCATCCTGGAATCACACACACCGCTCATCAGCGGCGGCGTTATCGCGTAAATCGAAAGGCTTAACCGCTCTCACCGAGCGTACCCGCGCATGTCCCGCCTCGCCTCCGGTGTCGCCCCTAAAATTTATAGATCGCCGACAACGAAACGACTGCCTGGTTCTTTACTTCCGTGATCGGACTCTCCCCGGCGCTGCCAACCAGCCGGTTCACGGCACTGCTCATATTCACAATCCAATGCGGGGTAATCAGCCAAGCCGCCGAAATGCCGAAGCCCACCGATTTGATGCCCGCTGAAGCTTTATACGGCCGATAGCCAGTCGCTAGCGCTTGCGTCCGGCTTACCCCAAAATACCCATTCATATAACGCTGATCGCCGAACGTGACGCTCGGCCCAGCGAACCACGCAAAGCTCTGCGAACTCCCCGGCATCGGCAAGTAGGCACCCGCATCACCAACCCAACCGTTGGTTGCCCCTATCTGCCGGCGGATATCCACCCGCACTGTCAGCGGAAAACCTTTTGCCAGCGTATAGTCCGCAAATATTTTCGCTTCCGGTGCGGGGTGAATGTTACCAAGCCCATTCAGTGCCTGGCCGTCGTTACGCATTGGCCGCCCCAGATCATAGGAAATCGCAGCCCCCATCCTGAAATGCGAGAACGTGAGGATATTAGCGCCGATTCCTTCGCCAGTCGAAGCAAATGCCTCGTCTTTGTACCGAATATCAATCACCGGACCGGGTTGCACCTGATAGCGCTGCATACCATCTGCCACCGGCGCGAATTGAGAACCCAAGCCCAGCTCCACCTGCCAAGTCGGTATGGTGGGTTCAAACAAGCGCTGCAACTGTATGCCCGACGAATATTGCCATTCCGCCAGTGGCGAAGGTGTCTGTGCCTGTGCCGCGTGCGCCACACAGCTCAGCCCCAATACGGCAAAACACCAGCCTGATTTTGTGCCCGTCAAATATGTCTTAGTCATTAGATATTCCCAGTTAGAGCCTGCGCAACCGTAATCAAATGCAGCGCGCCGGGAATATCCTTCATTCCCAACGCCTGCCGAGCTTGAAATATATCAGAGACCAACGGATCTGTAATCTGGTTATTTGCAGCATTCTGCGCCACCGAACGGTCCAACGCCCTGGTCTCAGCTTGCTCCAGCGCCTCTTGCGCTTCGCCAGTGCGGCCGGCCTGCGGCGCCTTGCTGGCGGCGTCGAGCAATGCCGCGACCGTGTCAGTGGCAGCTTGGGGCGCCGGCAGTTGCTTCGCCAACTCTGGCGACCCGTTTAAAATATTTCCCGCCACGTCAGAGGGTACGGACGAACGATCCGCATACGCCGCAGTCGCCGCCAGAACAAAGCCCAGGAGAATAAACTTACGCATGATGCTTTATCCCTATTGCTACAATTAATATGGCACGGCGCTAGGCCGTCGACCGAAAGCAAATCCTATCTCGGGATAGTCCATCAAGTTAGGCTCGGAATATACTTAATATTATCTCACAATCTACGAACACGGCTTCCTGTAAGTAGTTTCCGATGCTGGCCAACTGCCGTTTCGAGTAGTCATAATGGCGCATGGTTCATGGATTGTTCTATCCCACCCAACCTCTTCCGCCCGCGTGGGAGTATTCGGGAGGCCGTGTTTAAGGACCATTCATGTCTGCCGTAAGCCATTTTCACACAAGCTCCCATTGTACTAGTCTTTGGCAACCAATGGGCCACTCAGAACAATTAATCGACTAAAGGAAGGCAAATCTCAATGGGAAATTTAAAAAACCCACTTATTATTATCGGCATATTCTTGCTCCTGTTCGGTGCTGGTACACTGCTAATCCCTACATTCACGACTCAAAATACCACTGATGTCGCTAAAATCGGCGATCTAAAAATTCAGACTCAGCAGGAAACCCCGCACACAATTCCGCTCCCGCTCAGTGGTGGTGCACTGCTACTCGGCGCAGCTTTGCTCGCCGCGGGATTATACCGCAGAACTTAAACAGACTATCTGGAGTAGCCGCCGGCCACTCCAACAAAAACAATCATTTTGTGCCGGAAAATAAAACCGCAAATTACGGCTTACCCGGCTCCTTCATGCCCGCGGAAAATGCCACCCGCGCAAGGGCGGGGATTGATCTGGAGTTCGTCTTTTTCATAATCGTTGCGCGATGGTTCTCAACAGTTCGCTGGCTGATATTCAGGTCCGCCGCTATATTCTTGCTCGGATGCCCGGCAATGACCATTTCCATAACCTGGAGCTGCCGCGGCGTGAGGCCGGCAAGGTTGCTGGCCGCGGCTTCCTGCCAGGCAGAGCGCTTGGTCGAATCCTGCGCTTGCTCAATTGCCCGCGCGACGCTCGCCAGAAGTTCCGCGTAACTCACCGGCTTCTCAACAAAGTCGGAAGCGCCAGCGCGCATCGCTTTCACTGCCATAGGCACGTCGCTATTCCCGGTTATCATAATTGACGGCAACTGGTCACCCATTTCATGGAGTAGTTGTAGCAATTCAAGGCCGCTCATACCAGGCAGATAAGCATCGATAAGCAAGCACCTAACCTCTACTTTACCCGGTACAGGTGGCGTCTTTTTGCGATACCCCGCAAGAAAATCCTCGGCGGATGCAAAGTCCTTCACGGACCACCCCTGTTGTTCGAAGATTGCCCGCATGGCTTCGCGGATACCTTCGTCATCATCGACAATGAAGATCGTGCCTCGTGATGATACATTACCCAAGTCCTTCGCCGCTACCGGAATCACTACGGGATTATGTTTTACCGCAAGAAGCAATTTTTCTATCGACGACGTAAGTTCCAACAGTTTGACTGGCTTTTTTAGGTGCAGAAATTTTTCGTTGGCGATGTCGCGTAAGGTGCCCGTCGATATATCACCTGTTAAAATAACAACTGGAATGTTACGCCCAAGACTTAGCCTGATCTGACGGCTTGCTTGAATCCCATTTGGGCCATTGGGCAAATTAAAATCAGCCAGAATCAGGTCCGGCACCACGACAGCCCGTTCAATCATGTCCTGCGCGATGAGGCCATCCGCAGCCATGGCCGTACGGTAGCCTTCGCTTTGCAAAAGAGTTTCAAGCAGGCCCCGCAGTTCAGGATCGTCTTCAATAATCAGCAGAGTCCCGTTATGTGGTACATCCTGGGCCATTTTAGTTAATGAACGGCTTGGCAGCGCGACTGGTAGGGCTAACGGTTCAATCGTCGGAACCACAATATCGATGGAAAAAACTGAGCCGCAACGCTGCAGCGTTTTGACGTGGACAGGATGCCCCAGCAATACACTCAGGCGCTGGACGATTGAAAGTCCAAGCCCAAGCCCACGATTACGCTCACGCGCAGCATTATCGAGCTGATAATACTCCTCAAAAATATGCTTTATTTCATCAACGGGAATACCAATTCCGGTATCCCATATCTCAATATTCAACATGCCTTTATGCCGGCGGCACCCGATGAGCACCTTTCCAGCCGGTGTATATTTCAGCGCGTTGGCCAGGAGATTTCGTATCATCTGCTCAAGCAACCGGGGGTCGCTTTTAATAATCACGTTGCACGGAACAACCCGGAAGCTGAGGCCGCGCGCCTTCGCAAGATAGATAAATTCTTCACGAATGCGATTAAGAATGTCGTTGACTTGAAAACTAACAATCTCCGGACGGACCGTGCCAGCATCAATCTGGTTGATATCCAGTAGAGCGTTAACCATGGCGGACATTGAATCTGTCGTTTGATCGAGTAGCTTCAGAAGCTTTTGCGCCTGGGTACCCTGCACCTCTTTGGTCAACAGACCTTGCACAAGTGCCAAGGTTTGCAGTGGTTGCCGCAAATCATGACTTGCGGCTGCGAGAAAGCGCGACTTTGCCAGGTTGGCCAAATCCGCGCTTTTCGTTGCCTGCTCTAGCCGGTCCTTGGCGGCTTTGCGTTCGGTGATGTCCGAATAGGTTATTACAACACCCTCCACACCATCTTCGTGGGTGCGATAAGGCATGGTCTGGCGGCTAAACCACAGGCCATCTGGCGTTGAAATCTCGCGGTCAACAGGCACCGTGCTCTGTAATACAGCACGGGCGTCGCTAGCTAATGTGTCGTCCGACGCCAGAGAATGGAGATCCGTCAATGGTCGGCCGATATCATTAGCCCGGAGATTAAAAAGTGATTTTGTCGCCGGCGTAAAGAACCGAATGTTGAGATTCGGATCGAGAAACAGCGTCGCTACATTGGTGCTAAAAAGCACATTTTGCAGATCATTTGCCGTAGTCCGCTGGCGCTCCAGGGTTTCCTGCAATTGACTGTTTAGTGCAGTCAGTTCCTCGTTGAGTGACTGCAACTCTTCCTTGGACGTTAGAAGTTCTTCGTTCGTGGATTGATATTCTTCATTGACTGAAAGCGCTTCCTCATTAACAACTTTTTGTTCTTCATTAGAAATTTCAAGATTACGGATCGCACCTTGGAGCTCTGCACGTGTAGTTTTTAGTTTACGCTCCAAAGCGGTGATTCGTGGAGACTTGCTGTAGTCCTCCGCAATTCCTGCCGGTTGAGTCGGCTTTACCTGGGTATCGACAAAACAGACGAGAACAAGTGGCTCGCTTTCATTGAGAACAGGCTGTACGTCGATATTAAAGGGCGTTACCACGCCATCGCGCGTAGTTTCTCCTCCTTCGAAAGCAACCCGTTCCAACTCGTGATTCGCCTTTTGAATCGCTGAGCGGAGCTTGGGACGCACCCCAGCCGGCACCATGGCGAGAAGATCATGCGTTGGATGACCTGCAGCAATCCGCAAATACGACTCAGTCGGCCCTAGTGAATATAGGCATTCATTTTTACGGTTAACAAGAATCGCCGCTGGCGCATAAGCCTCAAGTACCAGCCGGCGGCAAAGCTCGGAGAGCATAGTTTGCCGCAGTACGGCAGGCCCTTGCACCGGACGTGAAGCCGCACGTGAAATGTCGCCCGCGTTGACAAGAAAACCCAATTCGCCCGGCCGGCGCCCCCCGGTGCGCCGGTAAATACGGTTCTGTTTCGACACTTCCGCGAACCGGCCATTTAAAGAGCCGACTGTTTCAGCACTACCAAGTAATAATATACCGCCATCGTGCAAAGCGAAATGAACGGCCGCAATTACCTTTGCTTGCGCTTCCGGCTGAAGGTATATGAGAAGATTCCGGCACGAGACAAAATCAATCCGGGAAAACGGCGGATCAGACAGTACGTCCTGTACCGTGAACACCACACATGCCCTTAGATCCGGGAGAACCCTGTATCCATGTTCTTCCTTGGAAAAAAACCGCGCGAGACGTGCGGCGGAAACTTCCCGCGCGATCGCGTCGCGGTAGAGACCATCCCGCGCCAAGGTAACTGCGTCAGCATCGATATCCGAAGCGAATACCTGAAGCTTGATATTTTGATTCGCTCTCCCGATTTCCTCCAGAAAAAGCATGGCAACGCCATAAGCCTCCTCACCAGTACTGCACCCAGCAATCCATACCCGCAGCAGTTTATTGCCGCTACATTTTTTTACCAGTTCTGGAATAATCGTCGTTGCTAAAATCTCGAATACTTTTGGGTCCCTGAAAAAGCTAGTTACATTAATCAGCAAATCATCTGCCAGCAGTTTCAATTCGTGCTCGTCGCTCTCCAGTAACTGCAAATACTCATCCATTCGCGCCCCACCTATTGAAGCCATTCCCATCCGCCGTTCAATCCTGCGTTGTAATGTACCTTCTTTGTAGAGTGTAAAATTATGCATGGTTTTATCGTGCAGCAACGCTATAATTTTCCGTAGCGAACTTTGACTTGGATCCGCTGATTTTTTTACCGTTTTCCCCAAGGATTTCTTCTCGCGATACTTCAAAATCGCGGCCGGGATCTCCGCTGCGGGAAGAACGAGGTCGGCCACACCTGTCTGAATGGCGCTTTGCGGCATGCCATCGTGTTCAGCCTCTCCAGGATCTTGCACAAATACCATGCCGCCTTTGGCCTTTAGTGCCTCTACACCCAGACTCCCGTCAGTCCCAGTTCCTGAAAGAACAACGGCTGCGGCGCCCGCTCCATAACTATCCGCAAGTGAGTGCAGCAGAAAGTCATACGGCAGACGGACACCATGGCTGGATTGTGGATATGAGAGATGAAGTGCGCCATTGCTAGCTGACAGATAAGCACCCGGCGGAATAATATAGAAATGGTCACGCTCAATCAGCATGCCCTCCGCCGCTTGTACCACGGCAACAGGCGCGTGCTTCTTCAGCAGGTCGACCATCATGCTCTCATGCGTAGGATCCAGATGCTGCACAAGAATGAATACCAAGCCGCTACCAGGTGGGATAGCCGCGATGAATTTTTGACAGGCGCCCAGACCACCCGCCGAAGCGCCAACGCCTACAACAAAAAGCCGCTCCAAGGCTCGCACCGGCGCATCCTCACGCAGAATTTGTTTGCGCAGCGTCTGCTTGATCGCTTTGATCCTAGTAGAAGGGCTTATCGTCATTGTGTTTTGTCTCAAAAGTGATCGCGCCCAGAGAGGCCACTTTAAATCTAACATGATATTAAATTGCCGTCGATGCATGAAAATACGCGCATATGCTCGCCCTGACTTTAGCTCAAGAATGTATAATTGAGTATTTTCCGAAGCTGTTCTCCCACCCACCACGGTTGCTAGGGTGGCAACCGTGAATCGAGAACCCGAGCATTATAGGCCCGGGTAAACGCCAATCAAAAAGTGAGGATCTTGTGAAAAAAATTGACCAGGGCGCGCGTTTAAGTGATCGCCGCGGCTTCATCACTCAACACAAAACCCGTGAAATTTATTGCTATACGTATGCCTTAATTACCGATTGTCTACCGCGGCCAGACATAGGCCGTCCCTTGGACCGGACCAATGATGTGATGGAAAGTACACACGAAGCATTCACAAGTAACTAAAATGCACTCCCTAGTGGCATCTGCTTCTCCGGTTACAAATATGCACGGTCTATATCTCGTTGCCGATCGCGGCTTATCTGCAACTGGTCCAGTTCAGCACTTTGCACAAAATGAAAGTATTTTTAGCGAAGGTGAGGCTGCTGAGGTGTTTTTGAAAGTTACCTCTGGCATGGTGCGTAGCTATCGGCTTCTGGATAATGGCCGGCGGCAGCTGGATGCTTTTCATGCTAAAGGCGATGTTTTTGGTTTAGAATTCGGTACGGAATATAATCTTTCCGCTGAAGCAGTCTGTGATTGTACTGTTGTTGCATACCGGCTCCCCAAACTGGAAGCCCAAGCCACAATCCATGATTTTCTCTGGCAGCAGCTATTATCCTACATGGCGAGCGCTCTTGTGCAGGCAAAGGAGCACAAAAAGCTACTCGCCAGCCGCAGCGCAATTGAGAAAATTGCAGGCTTTTTAATCGAACAGTCAAGGCTCCATCAGAATGGCGGTGTCGTTCAATTGCTGATGAGCCGGACCGACATCGCCGACTATCTCGGCCTAACAGTTGAGACAGTTTCTCGTACCTTTGCCGCCCTGAAACTCCTTCAATTAATTGAATTTTCCACGGCCCGCGACATCGAAATAATAAATGCGGACGGCCTGCATCAACTTTGCCGTTAACCAGCCAGATATTGCTCCAGGTACGCGCACTATTCCATTACGAAGAATATCTTCCTAAAAGCTTCTGCTGTTAGTGAAGAATTTCTACTTGCCCGGCTTGGGTATACTGAAAACCAATCAGATCTTTGCTGGCTCCAAGAGCGCCAATGGACCCTGGCAACGGTGTTGTCCCTGCGGCCAAGACCGAATATTTTGTGGGGCCTGATAATATATCGGCTACAGGCACCAAGTGAGTGCACCACAGCACGCTCAGCAATAGCGCGGACCCGAGGATAACGGAACCGAAATACTGGTGCAAATCCTGTTCGTTCATGGCGATTGCGTTCATTGTAACGTCCTTTTTTTACTACCTGCATCCCCGACCATAAGGTATGATGCCTTTTAGAGTCATGGGATTTGGCCCTATTTTCCATCTACATATTTTTATTTCCTGGGCGATAGACTCGGAAACTACTCATCAGCAAAAGGAGTAGCGCGGCAACAGGATCTGTCCTCCAAAGGCTGACAAGGCACCCCCCATTGTAGCTCGTCGGTGCCGCTCGGGTGCTAGCCGTACTCCTGGCATGGGTAGTTTCCGAACCTACTACAACGCCCGCGCATCCCCTATCTAGCATTAGACCAATCAGCCGGCGCTGCTGAGATAGCGCTGTTTTTAGTCTGTTTTGGTACAATTATGGAGGGTTACTATGAAAAAATTCCTTGCGGCGAGTGCCTGCGCGTTGCTGTTAATGACGGGCGCCGCCTTCGCACAAACCACATCTTCCGACACAACATCGTCAACGACCACAACAGTGCCGGTTGTTGTTGCGCCGCCGCCGGGCACATTGAGCACGACGGAAACCAAATCCTCGGACAACGGGAATGGCACAACGGTTAATTCGAAAAAGACAACCTACGGCAATGCCTACGGTTCGGGCAGCGACAGCACGACCACAACCACCACGACACCGCCTGTGCCGAGCACCATCACCAACAGCCAATCCACGACGTCAACGACCAACTAAGCGTAGGAGATAAGCATGAAACATCAAGTATCAGGCATCCGGTTGCTCGCTAGCGCGGCAATGGTCGGGGCAATAGCCCTGCTGGCTGGTTGTGGCAGCCCGCCGCCGCCGCCGTCAATCACTACGACGACGGAAACAACGACAATGCCTTCAACGCCGCCGCCGCCGCCTACCACCACAACCACGCAAACCACGAATACTCAATCCACGCCATAACGAACGAGCCGTATAGATCGAAGGACGCGTCTCCGGTCTATACGATATCGGCAGCTCCCGGTGTCGGTGAACGTGATTGGTCATGAACCCGCCGCCGGCTGCCCCCTTTGCGCAGGCCGTCGAGCATCGTCTTTGAAGGTTTGAGACTTCATTGCCCCACACCTCTGAACAAGATTCCGTTCCGCCCCCATCACTTGCAGCGTCTGTCGCACAGGCCACGGTGCAGATTGCCGCCGACCACAAAGACGAGACAAGCGGCCCGCAAAAGTTCGCTGACAGGCTCACAGCCCTCATCGGCCGGCCGGTCTTCGTCGTGGTATTCAGCCTAGTGATACTCGCTTGGGTTGGCACAAATCTAGCCGCGGCAAGGCTCGGTTACCGACCTCCGGATCCTCCTCCTTTCATTTGGCTTCAGGGCGCAACAACTATCGGCACAATGTTCGTTGCCGCCTTAATTCTCACCACCCAACGCCGCGAGGACCAGCTTGCGAACCATCGTTCTCAGCTTATTCTCGAACTGATCATCGTGAACGACCAAAAGAACGCAAAAATCATTGAACTGCTGGAAGAAGTCCGGCGCGATAATCCCGCAATTGCCGATCGCATCGATAGTCAGGCCGCCGCCATGTCCGCTCCTTCAGATACACTTGCTGTATTGGGCGCAATTAAGGGCTCCGACACCAAACCTGACCGCGATTAGGGGTTTAGGCCGCCTGCCGGGTCTTCGATTCAAGCTCCCGCTTTGAGTATATTCCGAGGCTGCCAACCGCCGAATTTCGTGACTAAACGTTAACCTCCCAAGGCGGCCGCGCCCTTCAAGCGGCTTCCGCATTACAAATTAGGCAGGGCAATGAAAATTCTACTCGTTGAGGACGACCTTAACAACGCCGATCTCATGTCCCAGGTCCTCGCGGATGCCGGCTATTTGGTCGAGCACTTGGCTAACGCCCGCGATGCGCTCTTTCGTGCGGCATCGGTGGAATTTGACCTCATAATTCTCGACCGGATGCTACCCGGTGGCATCGACGGTATTCGAATTGTCGAAGCGTTACGAAGCGAAGACAACCTTACACCCGTCCTGTTTCTCTCCGGACTTGCCAGTGTCGCGGACAAAGTCCGCGGCTTCAATGCAGGCGGTAGCGACTATCTGGTCAAGCCCTTCGCCGTCGCGGAATTATTGGCACGAGTTGAAGCATTATCACGCCGTCCTCCCAAACTACGTGCCGTTGCAGTATCGTAATCCGCGGCTCGGATAGTTCACGCCAAGCACGTCACGCCTTACCCCCTTGGCGAGGTGCTGCGAGCCAATCTCATTCTCCTGAAATTTTACGGCCAAAGGATCAAGCAAATGAAGCAGACCTATCGCAACAGCCTTAGTGCCGGCCTCGCACTCGCGCTGCTTTACGCACCGCTCGCGGTGGCGCAGCAGGACCAGCACCAGCAACCCGGCGGATCAGCACAACATAGCGCCCCCGCCCACTCCGCACCACAGCAGAATATGAGCCATGCCGCCCCTCCGCAGCAAAAGGCCGATGCGCATAGTCAAGGCCAAGTATCGCACGAAGAGTCTCACGCAGCACCTTCCCAGCCGCGATATTCCAGCGGCCACCAATGGAATCATGGTGACCATTATAATGGCGGCCGTTATGTCGTAGGCAACTGGGGCTATTACCATCTGGAGCAGCCGCCCTATGGTTATGAATGGGTGCAGGACGGTGACCAGTTCATTTTAATCGCCATTTCAACCGGCATCATCACGAGCATCATCATCTCAACGAACTAATAGCCTCCGCCGCGTGTCATCCCTGGCACGCGGCATCACAAAGCATTGAGGTCTCTCACCACAACAATAAAAACCCCGGCAGTTTCCCGCCGGGGTTTTCTTTTGCCGTGTTAAACGCTCGATTAGTTAAGTACGATTTCCACGCGGCGGTTCTGCGGCTCACGCACACCGGGCCCAGTGGCAACCAGCAGATGCGTTTCACCATACGCGTGGATTTCGATTTCTCCCTGCGGCACGCCATCGGTAACCAGCTCAGTCGCAACGGCCTGCGCACGGCGCTGCGAAAGGCCCTGATTGTAGTCCGGTGTCCCCGACGTATCGGTGTAACCTGAAACATCCAGCGTGGTCACATTGTTGGTTTTGCTGTCCGAAGCGGCCTGCGCGATAATCTGCGTGGCGCGCGGGCTGAGATTGTACTTGTCCCAGTCAAAGAACACCAGGTAGGTCTTTGCCGGTGCCGGAGCAGGCGCCGCCATCGGGGCAGCGGCGGCGGCTTCAACAGGCGGCGGAGCCGGCGGTTGCGGCGTGAACAACTGGTAACGCAAACCAACAAGGACCTGCTGGTTGTATTCGTGCATCAGCTTCGCGCCGGCCGGAACACCACCATACTCTCCATTGATCTTGCGCGCACCGGCCAAACCAACGAAGCGATATTCGAGTGTCGCGGAAAGACCCGGGACGTAAGCAATCGGCACAGCCACACCGGCAATAGCCTGATACGCAAGTACGCTCTTGGTCTTGTTCACGAAAGCGCCGGCTGCCGAGATATCATTAAGCCGGTCTTCCTGCCAACCAACGCCCGCGCCGACATAAGGATACAGATACGGCAAACCAACATTGAAATCATACAGCACATTACCGAACGCACCGTAGCGAGCTTCATGGCCACCGGCCGCGTAACCGTAGCCACCAGCCTTCACCTTATCGGCATTGTCATGGATGTAGTCACCCTCAACCTCCGCGCGGAACCCGTTGCCGAAACCATAGCCAAGGCTCGCCTCGCCCGTATAGCCGTTTTTCATAACAACCTTGGCCTCAAAAGGAACGCCAATTCCACCCGCGCTGAGATCTTTGGCTTTCTGGGTGCCCTCGATGTTGTAGCCAAAACCGCCGGCGATATACGGGCCGGTAACGGGCTGGGCGGCAGCCGTGTGGGATAGCGCGAACGGCGCCGCCAATACGGTAGCCGTTAGTAGAGCGAGACGAAATTTCATTGAAATAAATCCTTAAACAAAAATCTGAGGCAGGCCATTGAAATGACCTGAGGCCTAGTTGGCACTGCAAGGCGCACATATGAAGGGGCCTGCCGGTGATTGGGGTCAGGTGTACCTGAAATACAACAACACGTTGTTTATCAAGGATATTTTAACTAATTGTCATCTTTGAGAAAGGCCGACTTTCAACCACCGCTAGTCTGCTCGCTGAATCATATTGCATGGCAACTTGCAGATGACGCTCGCTCCGGGACGGCAACAACGCGGTGTTTTCATTGGCTTTTGTGTGCATAAGGCGAGGCCGGACACACCAGATTCATCCGCACCCATTAGTCCGGATCAACCACGAGGGCCAAAAATGACAGGGTACTCTGTGTAGTTTCCGAAGCTTGCATTTCTGGATTTTTCAGCCCACGTCGGAGCAATGTCAAAAAGCGTACTAGAGAGGTCTGGATTCCAAATTGGCGGCGCCCTCAGCGGGGAGCCTGTAACCGGCGTTCGCATCCAGGTGGTGGACGATGACCCCATGATCGGAACGTTACTGGCGGCAATGCTTGAAACCATGGGCCACCACGTCTGCGCGGTGTCCGCTACAGAGGCAGCTGCCATCATCGATGCCGCTCGCTACGAACCTGGCTTGATGATTGTCGACGCCTGGCTGGGCGACGGCAGCGGTGTTTCCGCGGTTGCGCAGATACTACACACACACTGCTTCATTCCGCATTTATTCATGAGTGGTAATATCGCGAAGGTCCGCCTGCTGCGGCCAGATGCCGTGTTGCTGGAAAAACCCTTTAAAGAACCTGCGTTGATCCTCGCCATGCAACAGGCACTCAGCGTTCCGTATGCCGCATAAGCGGAAAACGACTACCCAGGAATAATATGAATTTGCCTAAATTTTCCGCCGAAACACGCCTTGAAAACGGTGCCCTCCAGCGTGCCATTTTCAATAGCGCCAATTTCTCGAGCATCGCGACGGATGCAAAAGGCGTCATTCAGATTTTTAACGTGGGCGCGGAGCGTATGCTTGGCTACGCCGCAACCGACGTAATGAATACGATCACGCCAGCCGACATCTCCGACCCGCAGGAAATAATTGCGCGCGCAAAAGAACTCAGTGCTGAATTTGGCACCACCATAACGCCGGGCTTCGAGGCCCTGGTCTTCAAGGCCTCTCGCGGCATTGAGGACATCTACGAGCTGACCTATATCCGCGAGGATGGCAGCCGGTTTCCGGCAGTCGTGTCCGTCACGGCGCTGCGCGACACGCATGACGCCATCATCGGGTATCTGTTGATCGGTACCGATAACACCGCGCGCAAGCAGGCAGAAGAGGCACTTCTTGAGGCCGGGGCATTGCAGCGCGCCATCTTCAACAGTGCCAATTTTTCTAGCATCGCAACTGACGCTAGCGGCGTGATCCAAATCTTCAATGTCGGCGCGGAACGTATGCTCGGCTACACGGCAACTGAGGTGATGAACAAAATCACGCCAGCCGACATTTCCGACCCGCAGGAAGTCATCGCCCGCGCCAAAGAATTAAGTGCTGAATTTGGCACCACCATAACGCCGGGCTTCGAGGCCCTGGTCTTCAAGGCCTCTCGCGGCATTGAGGACATCTACGAGCTGACCTATATCCGCGAGGATGGCAGCCGGTTCCCG
>Ga0182014_10000864_pt1 | contig 41407 bp, 24 predicted proteins | sample 612S2DmetaG_FD_120489 | JGI IMG/M metagenome (GOLD analysis project Ga0182014, IMG submission 120489) | Permafrost microbial communities from Stordalen Mire, Sweden - 612S2D metaG | ecosystem: Environmental > Terrestrial > Soil > Wetlands > Permafrost | place: Sweden: Stordalen | collected... | reverse complement strand
CGAGCAACTTCGGCAACATGTTCAGCGTGCTGGGGGCCAGCGTCTTCGTGCCCTTCCTGCCGATGCTGCCGGTCCAGATTTTGGCCAACAACCTGCTCTACGACGTCAGCCAGACCGCCATCCTACGGACGCAGTGAACTGCCCCGTGCCGCGACCGTGCTGGCCAGTTCCGTGTTCAGCACGGCGCCGTCGGCAAGGTGGCTCGAGATCCTGCGCCGTCGTTATGGCTCCACCGTGCAGGTGGGCGGTTCGGGCGTGGATCTACGCTTGCGCCTGGCACCAGAAATCGAAGCACTGGCCCCGGATTACTCGCTTTGTGTGCGGGGGAAATCGTCGCCTTACAGCTCGACGATATCAATTGGGCGAATGCGGAACTCGCTGTCCGTTCCAAGAAGGGGGATGAGGCCATACGCCGCGTCCTTGCTCGCAGTGGTCCATCGATAGTGGCTGTCGCTGCCGTCGACCTTGGAGGCGATGATGGCGGTCATGACATGCTGCCATGACCTGGTCAGGGCCAGTGGGTCGCTGCCCGCCAGATACGTCTGGGCCATGCGCTGATTGAGGTGGGGATTGCGATGGGACTCGTTGAGGGCGTGGAGCAGCTTCTCGGCCTCCTCCGGGTCCGCCGTCTTGAGCGACTTGCGCAGGCCGGTTTCGATCTCTTCGGCGTAATACCGGCCGCCCCGGCTGTTCATCTTGAGCAGGCGGTACTTGTTCATGCGACCCTCCATAGTAGGCGGCCGGTCTCGGCCAGCGTTAAGGTTTTGTGGGCGGCTTCAGCCGGCTTAAGTCGTTTTGTGCCTCTCGCGTTTGCGCATACCCGCGGTTTTACGGTGTTTTCGCCAGGTCCCAAAACCGGGAGGGTCGATTTACAGCCGTCTACGGCATTCTTAAGCGCGCTACAGTCCGCTACTGGCGTGGGTTCGCATTTGGGTTCGCGTTGCGCGGCGGAACTCTCAGAAAGTATTGATGCTGAGGCAGATGCGTATGTAGGCGAGGGTCGGAATCGGGGAAGCCGAGACCGTTTTACCCCCCGGCAACTTGTCCGGGCGTGTGCAGGCGTGTTTAAGCCGACTAAAGCCGACCCAGGCGAGAAACGGCCACGAGGTTCGCGTTTGGGTTCGCGTTTGGGTGCGGTCCCTGATAAATTGTTCATCAAATCCTATAGCTACCGGCCAAGCCAAATGGATCCCGCCGAGCGCAGAATTTCCGTCATGCGCGCAACTCGATTGTCGGGGGGGCGTGAGGGTGTCGGACCAGGTTGGGCCGATCTGCGGAATGGAGACGGGGCGCAGTCCAGCGCCATCCCCCCGGCGGGCCGTCGCAGCTCATCACTGCGACCGTTTACAGGCGGCGCGGGAAGCCGGAAAACGCTATGGCGAAGATCAGGCGAATGTTGTTGCGAAAGATTTCGGCCCGAATCAAAAAAGAGCGTGCGAAAGCAGAATTATTGAAAGAATCGGCCCTGCCGCGCGTATCTAATTAAAAGGGATCGATTTTTGACCAATTTTGCCCCATCCTTAATCGCCGGATTGAGCCGGAGCGCCGGGCGGCACGCTTCAGGTTCGGTTTGCCGCACTGTGGCGACACACCGGTCGCACTTTGGGCTACGCTTTCCGCTTCAATTGCCCCTTCCGCACCGTCAATTTGTTCGCCTCAGCGCGCGAAATTGTGCGGCGGGCGCGATTGATGATGGGCGCAAGGTCCGCACCGACACCATCCGCGACCCGAAGCATCAACTCCATTGTCGGGTTCCGAAGCCCGCGCTCGACCAGGCTCAACATGGATTCGGAAACGCCGGAACGCTGGGCGACAGCGTACTTGGAAAGCTTTCGGCGTTCGCGCTCCCGCTGCAAACGCCGAATGATCTCCTTTCGGATGGCCTCGTAATGTCCAATTCCGGGCATGACGAAGGCTTGCAGCAAAAGGCCCTTGACGCATACATTGCTATGGTCAAGTATCGCCCGGGCCGGAGCAGCGAATCAAATTTACGGGCGAGCACACTTTTACAGATATTTTACACAATCGAAACACAACACTATTGACATTTAAGAAGCGCAGGTAGAGGCTTGCGTCTGGGACCGAGGAACCCCAAACATGCGGACCATAAGCCCACAGGAGGGCCGGAAGGGAAGCGACGAATCCCCCGTTCGTCTGAACGGATCGGGCATTCGCAGTGTACAGCTATGTATCCCCGAAGCCTCCATCGAAACTCATGTCGAGCCATGCGGAAGTGATGGCTGGATTGGCGAGATTTCGCGTGTGTGGGAGCGCGGCCCGGAAAACACACTGGAATTGGCCAAGTTGCTCCATCGAGCCAGGCGGAGCATGGAGCATGGAGCATGGGCAATGGAGCCGTCTCTGGCGAAGCCAACAGCTTCCTTTCTCGAAACGCAAGGCGGAAATGCTCGTGATTATCGGGCGAGGGTTGGGAGGAACAAATGCGCAGACATTAGCGCGTTTGCCTTCTGGTTGGAACACCCTGTATTACATCGCCCAGTTCGGCCAGAAATCGGCCGAACGGATGATTACCGAAGGCCGAATTCACCCGCGTCTTCAACTACGCCAAGCACGAGAATTGCTGGCAGAATTCAAACCGGCATTGGCCAAAAAAACTCCGCAACGTCGCAATTGGAACGACGGCTGGACAGATTCTCCGAGTTTATTCGATCACACGTCGCCAATTGGACGCTCCCGGATCGTGAGCTTTTCCGTGCTAAACTCAAACGCTTTCTCAAAATTGTGCCATCGAAGCCAAATAAACTGATGAACAATCCAAACTCCAATGAACACATCGAATTCGCATAGAAATCCACCCTCATGCAGAGCGGCAACCACGGTTGAACACGGTGGTTTCTCCGCTCGACTGAAATTACCATCACTGTTCACCTGCGATGTGCCACGACGGCGTTGTCGCCATGATTGGATTATACTTTTGCTCACTTTCGTTTTTTCATTTCGCCTCTTGGCGGAAGTTCCCGCGCCCGGCGGTGGTGGCACTAATTCCTATCCTTGGCTGGACTCGTGGAGCTTCCGCGACACCAACTACTGGACCACCGACTTGGGATATTATCCGTCTTCGTATAGCGGCATCAGCCTTTCGCCCCTCGGCCCCGGTGATTCGTTGGACGTTGACAGCACCAACGCAAGCTGGCTCGTTTATCCAGTCAATAATTATGATGGAACGACAAACTTGAATGTCGTGAGTGACGGAAGCGCAATGTTTTGGTTCGCCCCGAATTGGGCCAGCACCAGTGATACCAACGATCTAGGCGCAGGGCCAGGCGTATTCGGAAGACTGCTGGAAATCGGAGAATACACGACGAACGCCAGCATTGGATGGTGGAGCCTTTACATGGATGATGTGGGCAATACTTTATATTTTACAGCACAGGACGAATTTGGCGACCAGACGAACTATCTCTCCGCGCCAGTGACCTTTACAAGCAACGTCTGGCATTTGGTGGTTTTGACCTGGACGAGCGCCAATACCGCGTTGTTCGTTGATGGAATTTGTCTGACAAATGGTCCCGGCATAAGTGTATTGCCAAATTCGAGCGTTATCGGAAACGGATTCGCCATTGGCAGCGATGCCGCCACAGGTGTCATGCAAATGCACGGCGCCATAAATGGTTTGACGACGTACAATTACGCGCTCGACTCCAATACCGTCAGCGCGAACTGGGTGCTGACGGGCATATTTTACTTTCGCAACCCGGATAATTTGGGCAACTTCGCCGATCCAGAATACTCCCCCGGTCTTTCGGACATTTATGATGTCGTAAGCGGTCCAGGTTATTTACAGGTGACGGGCACCAACACCACAACGTGTTTCACGAACAGCGATGTTTGGATTACCAATGCTTTCACTACGCCCGGAACCAATGGGTCGGTAAATTTGGGTTTCATGGTGGTCGGTGGAAACCCTCAGCTTCCGTATGACGTCTTTGCCACAACCTACCTTTTTAAGCCGCTTTCAAACGGAGTTTGGTCGTGGATGGGACAGGCGTATCCGTGTGAGACCAACATCATTTACGGTCTGACAAACCGGGCGGTGTACCTGATATTGGGAACGCCGCTAGACTCTGATGGAGATGGACTTACAGACGCATTTGAGCGGCTGATAACGCATACAAACCCTTATGGCCCATCATCCGCAGGTGATGGAATTTCCGACGGCTTCAAAGTGATGGCCGGATTGCCCTTGACGACCGCAGTGGCGGTTCCGTCGCTAAACTCGGTCACCGCTCCATGCTGTCCAATTCAGTAAAACTTAACCTTCCCCCTACAACGATGAAAAACTGCTCCTTCTTCTTGGCATTAGGTCTTCTGTGGACTGCTTTCACATCGCCAGTTTTGGCTCAGTCCACTCCTACAGGTTACAATACAACTGGCGCTCTTTCCTTGGAAAGCCAAGTTAGCGGCCCTGCGGGGCAGACTGATTTCCAAACCGATCCTTTCACAGGGAGATTTGAGTACACTGTCCCGCTTGCATTGGCTCCGGCACGACATGACAGTGGTATGAATTTGGAATTGGCTTACAATTCTGCGAATGGGAACACTTGGTGCGGCGTTGGCTGGGATTTAGACTTGGGTTATATCGAGAGGGAAAGCAAATATGGGGTTCCAATTCAATGGTCTGGCAATAAACCGCTCTCACCTATGGCTTACGATGACACGAAGGGATTCATTTTTAGCTTCAAGAACAAGACGACGGACTTGGTAAATCTCACGGACGGGACTTGGCGGGCGCAGGTTGAAAGCGATTTTCTGCATTATCAGTATTACGGCGGCGCATCGAACACATGGGTTGTAACCGACAAGAGCGGCAATCAGTATTTTTTTGGCTCAAGTAGCGGTAGCCGAATGACGAATCCTAAATCAGGCTGGTCGTCATCGGGCGATTCCAACACTTGGCGTTGGGCTTTGGATACGATCATTACCCCAACCGGCGATAAGGCGACCATCAGTTACATTGCTGCCGGCGGGAGACTTTATCCGCAATATTATAAGTACAATGGGCACACCGCAGGACTTAGTCCTCTCTGTGTCGTCCAATTCTACTTAACATCAACCAATCGCACCGACACGACGACTTCTTGTCGATCTGGTTACGCCGTCACAAACCAATATCTTTTAAGTGCCATTACCCACACGGTAAACAGCCAATTGGTCTGGAGCAATAAACTCAATTATACCACATCATCCTCAACTGAGCGGTCTTTACTCACTTCGATTACACGCTATGGCACGGATGGGAGCAGTACGTTGCCGCCATTGACGTTCAATTACTCTCAGCAAACTTTTTCCTTTCAAACTTCGGTAAAATGGACTAATCTGTTTGCGCCGGCCACGGGAAGCAATAACACAGATATTGCGTATTACTTTGGTTTCAACAATCCGTACACGGACCTTGTGGACGTGGATGGCGATGGCCTTCCAGACCGGATTATTGCTCCATTTTCAACTGCTTCCACAAACTGGTGGGTTCAGCATAATAATGGCAGCAATGGCTTTTCAAATCCTGCGATTTGGACAGTAGGATTTCAGTCGAATTCCACATATAGTACCAAGACCGATTCCACCTGGGCGCAGTTCAACACACATGGCCGAGTCGTGGACTTCAACGGCGACGGTTGGCCTGACTTCATCGTTGATCCCCTCGAAATGTTCACGGGTGGCGGTTACACTCGCCAAGTGGTCCAACTGAACAACAGCACAAATCTGCTCAGTCAGTTTTCATGGACGAACGTAATTGACCAGCATATCAATCCATACAACAACACTTCTGCGTATCAGGCAGTCGAAGACGAACTTCCCGGACAAGGCCAAGTGGCCATGCTCGACATGAACGGCGATGGATTGCCTGACCGCGTGATGACGCTTCCAGGAGGGACTTATAATTATTACTATGTCCAGTTTAACACTGGCTCAGGTTATACAACAACCAACCTCTTTGGCCCCTATTCCAGCCAAGGCTACAGCACGGACTTAAATTGGGCCGGATTGTCTGGGAATTTGGGATACAATCCCGAGACTGGCGGAGCCGCGTCTTCAATGCGGATGTTCGACATCAATGGCGACGGATTGCCCGACCGCGTGATGCTTGTCCATTCCTCAACTTCTTCAGGGGCTGCACCGGCGTCAAGCCAAACATATTTAGTAGTAGAATTGAATAATGGATATGGTTTTGAGCCAGCGATCAACTGGACCAACGTCAATCCATACTATAACCTGACTTGCGGAGGCGGAACCACGTCGGGCATTCAAGATTTGGGTGATGATTACCAAGTGGCGTATCGAGACATCAATGGCGATGGATTGCCCGACCGAATTATTGCCTGTCAGTGTTCTTATTCCGGTGGTACGCAAGTGGGATATACAAATTGGTTTGTACAAATCAATACGGGCACGGGATTCGCGCCTTTAATAAATTGGGGGCCGATTCATAGCCAAGGCCAGTCGCTTCTTGAGGACTATTGCGGAATTCAATCCACCGGAGTAATTACCCCAACTGGTCTAACGAGTGGAATTACGATGCTATTGGACATAAATGGCGACGGATTGCCCGACCGTGTCGAATATGTTTACAACGCCAGTGTCAATTCTAACTACTATTTTGTGGAGTTGAGCAGTGGGCCGGTTCCTGATCTTTTGACCCTTGCCAGTAATGGGCTTGGAGGCGTGGTCAGCGCGTCCTATCAACCGGCGACCCGTTGGGACAATCGCGAGACGACGAATAGCTCGCCCTCTCGTTACCTCCTTCCGTTTCCCCTCCCAACGGTAACGTCCGTTTCTGTTGGTGATGGCATTTATCCGAGCAACACCACAACTTATAGCTATACTGGCGGTCTTTGGAATTATGCGTTCCATCAATTTAATGGCTTCGCGCAAACCACGGTTGTTGATCCGTTGGGCATCGCGACCCTTCATTGGTTTCATCAAGCGGGAGGCAGAAACAACGCCACATTCGGCGAATACCAAGACGCAAACACGGCCATTGGCAAGGTTGGAATGGAGTTTCGGACAGACCTTTTTGGAAGCGACAGCAAGCCATACCGAATGCGGTTGAATGAAGTCACAGAAACCGTGCTAAATAGCGTCGAGCACTATGCTCGCGTCGGACAAACCATTGATGTTGAGTATCCCGCATCTTCATCCGGCTACTATCGGGCCACGGCCAAGCAATACTCTTATGATTTGAGTAACGGTAATTTGACAAACGCAACCGACTTGGGACAGATCACAAACGTCGTTGTCAACGGGCAGTCGTTCAGCGACGTATCAGGCGATACACTCTATCACATTACGCAATTTGCAGCGCTTTCCAATACGAACATTGTGGACAAACCACAAAGCATTACGCTTTCGACCGATAGTGCCGGGGCCAATATCCTGCGCCAGCAGACGAATGGCTACGATGGAAGCACTGGAAATCTACTTCAACAATGCGACATGATTTGTCCCGCTGACTATAGGATCACAAGCTATGGTTATGATTCAACCTATCACAACAAAATATCTGAAACTGGTGCCGATGGAGTCACCACACAAACAACCTACGATTCAACGTTTGAGACGTTTCCGACCCAACTGACAATTGCGACTAATTACATAACAACGACCACTTATGACCCACGTTCAGGAAAACTTTTCCTCTCAACCAGCCCCCAGGGCTTGGTTACTTCCAACAGATATGACGTATTTTTGCGGCTCGCTGAGACAGATGCCTCCAGCACCTCAAATGGGCCGACTGCGTGGGTTGAGAAGTACAGTTACACTCTTGGTGTTTCAGGCGGCAGCCCCCAAAACTCCGTACTCCGGCAACAAAGTGACGGCGTAGATCTGTCAAATGGACATGAAACCATAACGTGGTTCGACGGCTTAGGTCGAAATATTCAATTGCGGAAGGAATCGGAAACCAGCGGTTCCTATCGAGTTGTTGATACCGTTTACGATCAGCGAGGAAACGTCGAATTCACCAGCGTGCCGTATCTTAATGGTTCAGGAACGACCCGGACATCCGCCGCCAATGGGCTGGGCAGCTTGCACAGCTACGATCCCATCGGACGTCCAAGTCAATTGACGGGTTCAGTGTCCGCAACGTTTAGCAGCGGATTACTCACCGGCGCGAGCGCCACTTCAGGCGACACTGGTTCTCCAGTCGGGGCGTCGGGCATCAACTATTTTTACAGTGGTGATCCTTGGACTCTTTGCGTTACTAATGAGAGCAGCAAACTTCATGAATACGTGTTGGATGCGTATGGGCGCACCAATAAGGTCATTGAGGTAACAAGCGGCGGGAACTTCACAACTGCGTTCAACTTCAATTTGGTCGGAGACCTTCTCGCTGTCACTGACAACGCGAACAACGTAATCCAGTACTCCAACAATCTTGTGGGTGAAGTGGTGGCGATGGCCGATCCTGACATGGGTATTTGGAAGTTTCAGCATGATTACGCCGGCAGGATTCGCTCACAAACCGACGGCGACAACCAGACGATCACGAATAATTACTCGCTTGATCCACTCGGACGCCTTCTTAGCCGCCAAGTATATGATTTGAGAGGGAATTTTTATTACGGTGTGACCAATATTTATGATTCTAATGGCGGTGAGACCGCCTTTCCGGTTTATCCCGGCCAGCTTTACAAGACAATTGATAGCGAAGGTTACACCAAGTACGGGTACGACGTTCGAGGGCGAAAAATCATCGCCGCCCGCTATCTTCTCAGGAATGGTACCACCTACACCAACAAGTACACGTTCGATGACATGGACCGTGTGCGGTCGATAACTTACCCAAATAATGGGCCATCCGTTACCAACATTTACGACAGCGGAGCCAATCTGTCGGAAGTGCAACAGGTTGGCGGAGCCGGAACGACTTTTTATCACGCTACGTCTTTCACAGCGCTCGATCAGATTGCGGGAATCACGTATGGCAACGGTCTAACCGCCAGCTATTCCTACTATTCCAACTCAAAACGTCTTCAAAGTCTCAGCACCAGCGGTGGCTTGCAAAGCCTCACTTACACCTATGATCAGATGGCTGATATTCTCTCTATCAGCGATGGTGCCTACTCCAGCAGTGCTTCAGCCGGGATAAACGCCAATGCTAGCTACGATGATCTCCAGCGGTTGCTTGGTTTCACACGCGCAAATGGACAGACGGTTTCTTGTACCTACGATTCAATCGGAAACATTCAGAGTTACAATGAGAATGGGGCGAGTTCCTACAACTATGGCACCCGGCTGCCCCATGCCGTAAAAAGCGCCAACGGCTTGAACTACGCTTATGACCTTTGCGGGAACATGTTGGTTCGCGGGAACGAGTCGCTAGTCTATAATCCTGAGAACCGGCTTATTGCCTTTGTTGCAAGTAATCTCGTGACCACATTCGGTTACGATGCAGACGGGACCCGGTTATGGAAGCAAGGCCAGACGAATTCCCTGCAAGTTTGGATTGACGGGAACTATGAGGAAAAAGACGGGAAGATTCTGTTCCATGTTCTGGCGGGCGACCGAGTCGTTTGCACTTTCGACGCCAGCAACACAGTGTTCGAGTATTATCATCCCGACCATCTCCACTCTGCCGAGATCCTTAGCACCTCATCCGGTGGTTTCTATCAGCACTACGAATACGCAGCTTACGGCAACAGCCGCTATACTTCCAGCAGTACGGCCTTTCCGATCACGCGCCGTTATGCCAGCCAATTCTTCGACGAGGAATCCGGTCTTTATTATTTCGGCTCACGCTATTATGACCCTGTGATCGGGCGGTTTGTCCAGCCGGATTTCGCGATTCCAAGCCCGTTTAACCCGCAGGCGTATGATCGATACGCTTACTGCTACGACAATCCCCTGAAATACTTCGACCCCGACGGACACGCAGGATACTGGGCCGATGTCGGCCAGGTTTGGTTGGGTTATTATGACGCAGGCGCGGGTTTCGTGCGAGGAAGTGTATTCGCGGTGGCCCATCCTGTTACCACAGTTGAAGGCGTTGGGACGGCGGTTCTTCATTTGCCCACCACCGTTGAGAGCATCGGAAACGCAGTTGGTCAGGAATGGAACACCGGACTTCGTGGCCAAGGCGATGTCGTCGGCAACGTATTGATTGCAGTGGGAACCGCAGTTGCGCCTGGTGCCGAAGCGGGAGCTGCTGCCAAGGCCACGCGAGTAGCCAGCGCAACTTCAAAAGCTGAGGAAGCTGGGACTGCAATCCAAACCGCAAGCAAAGCTGCCTCCGAAGTAGAGGGAAGCACCGCGAAGGCCGACAGTTATAGCGGACGCTATGCAAATGGGCAAAAAGCTTATCGAACAAATGTTCCACGCGACGCTAACAACAATCCGATCCCCGATCCTCAAGCGCAAGGGGCGCATAGTCGATTACAACTGGACAAAAAGGACCCGTCGCGTGTATATTCAGCCACGGAGTTTGACGCGAATGGCCAGCCGGTTAAAAGGATAGATTTTGCGGGACGGAAAGGTGACCCGATCCCACACGAGCACATTTATGATCCGGCCAATAAGCAGTTTGACCCGCAAAAACTGCCCGTCCAGACGGAGACCCCGGCATCCCCTTCCAGCGACGATTAGAATTATGTCACTTTATTGTTTTGGAAAGGTAGTTCCTGCGTCTGCTAGCGATGCTCTATTACAATGTGCTCCAGCAAGTAATGTTGCTCGTCTTTTCTTGCGCGATCTCGAACCCGGCGATGTCTCAACATTGTCCGAGATAAACGAACTCAAGCGTGTCGGAATCACGTTCCGCTACGTCGATAAGGAAGGCGGTGCCGCCACGGCCTTGTGGCTTGCAGCTTCCGAGGTTGCGAGGCGGTTTTCTGAATCTGACATATCTAGGTTTGATACTGATTATTCGGACGCAATTAGAGCAACCGAATTGGGCGGCTTTATTTGGAACGTCTTTCACTGTCCCGCAATCAAGTTTGGTGGTTTGGCTTTGGTGGATGGTGGCATAGAGACCATTCTTCGAGCTAACAGACTTAAGTGCTGGAACCACTTTTTAGTCATCATTTCAAAACCTTGGGATTGCCATGATAATCCCCTTTTTCTTTGGAATGGCAATGACGAGTGAGCAAAGCAAGTGAATTTCTCCTCACAATGTTATAGAAACAGACTATCGGCCGAGTGGCGAACCGCGACCGAATTGCTTACGGTAAGGGTTGAAGCGCCACATCTGCTCAAAAGCACTGATGACACCGAGGAAGCCAGAAGGCACACGAGCACAGACCAAGACAACAAGCGCACAATGCTTTTTAAAATCACATGAAATCAACGATCTCGATTCTTATTCTATCCCTTGTTACTCTTTGCACCGTGCAACTCAAAGGCAATTGTTGCTCTGAGATTCAAGCGCAGATTGTCACGTTGTTTAGTTCAGAGGGACCAATCAATCCAATGGGGGGACTTGTCCAGGATTCCGATGGCAATCTGTATGGCACGACCTCCTATGGTGGTGCAGAGCTTGACGTCGGCAGTATTTTTGTCGTATCGAACAGCGGACAGTATCAGGTTCTTCATTACTTCGATGTGGACGATGGCTTTTATCCCAGGACCGGCTTAACTCAATGCACCAATGGTCTCCTTTATGGCACCACGGATTCTACTATATTCAGAATTAACGCCGCGGGGGAGTTTGCAACCGTTTTTACGTTTCAAAACACTAACGGCACAGGGCCGATGGGTGATCTTCTTTTCGCCCAGGATGGTAACTTCTACGGTACAACTGAGTACAGTGAGCCTGGCAGTGGAACTGTGTTTAAGATGAATCCATCAGGTTCATTAACCACGCTTGCTATGTTCGACGACACAAATGGAGCGGAGCCTTGCGGTCGATTAGTTCAGGACGCGGATAAAAATCTATACGGTGTTACCGTGCGAGGTGGTTCGTTCGGCTCTGGTGTTATATTCCAATGCACACCAGCCGGACATCTGAACGTGCTGCATTCCTTTAGAGGAACCGATGGCGAATATCCAAGCGGCGGATTATTACAATGTAGTAATGGTGATTTTTACGGGACAACCTCGTTCGGGGGTGAGTACGGATTCGGAACCGTTTTTAAGTTGGATACAAACGGCACACTGACAACATTGCTATCCTTCAACGAAACTAATGGAAGTTATCCACAATCTTCTCTTATCCAATGTCATAATGGCGACCTTTACGGAACGACATTAGATGGGGGAGTATACGACTGGGGAACGGTTTTTAAAATCGACACAAACGGGGATTTGACAACCGTGGTCTCTTTTGACGGGACGAACGCTAGTTCTCCGTACGCTGGGCTTATTATTGCAAACGACGGCAACTTGTATGGTACCACGTATCTTGGCGGCTACAACGAAGCAGGGGCGATATATCGGCTCGTTACGGCCCCAAAAATTACGTCAATTGTTCCGTCGTCGAACACTATGACCCTAACTTGGAGTGCTTTCACGAATGGAAACTACCGCGTGGACTTTACGACTAACCTTGAAGGAAGCTGGACGGCAATTGGGAATGTCACCGCAACCAACAATGTAACTTCGTTCACAACGCCAGGGCAAGATGGCAACCAAGGTTTTTATCGCATTGAACTGCGGCCTTAAAAATTCCCTTTTGATAATCCACGCTGATGCCAGCAGGTGATCCTTAACATATCCTTCAACCTGCTTTTCCGAGTCTTCAAGCGGTGTTGCGAGCGAGTCTTCAGTCTTAACATCGTGCATCACCCGGGAAAGGCGAAAGCCGAACTCATGCTCCCTGCGGATTCCGATCAATTCGGACACCTGTTCCAATCTATTTCGGACAGCGTTCCGGAGTCTTCGGACGGTTGTCGGGGCGAAGCGACGCTCTGCCTGGATGTATAGAAGGGTGTCCGAATGGAGTCAAGTTTTCCTTCTTTCCAACGCCTCTTTTTCGGAGCGAAGCGGCGCGTCCCCACGAACGAGTGTCAGGCTCACTCCTGGTCTGCGGCCGAACACCCTGCGAGACCCGCCCTCGCTTAATCCGCAGGATTCTGATCGGTGGCGTTGAGGGTGTCTTCGTTCTTGCGCAAGGACTCGCCTTTGAGTTCGAGCCGATGCGCGTTATGCACCAACCGGTCCAGAATGGCGTCGGCCACGGTGGCGTCATTGATCCGTTCGTGCCATTGGCCGGCGGGAAACTGGCTGGAGATGAGCGTGGCGCCCTGGCCGTGCCGGTCGTCTAAGATCTCCAGCAGATCGCGGTATTGTTTGCCCGTGGCGGCGACCAAGCCAAAATCGTCAATGACCAAAAGCGCGACGCGAACCAGATGCTTGAGCAACTTCATTGAGGCTGCCGTCAGCTTGGGCGGTGTGCAGTTTCCGGAACAATTTGGGCGCATAATAATTACGCACGCGGAAACCGTCCCGGTAGGCTTGATGGGCCAAGGCGCAGGCCAGATAGGTTTTACCCGATCCGGTCGAACCAGTCTCACACTACAAACATTCCGAAATTGGAGCGGATTTATTACCGCTACCATCCGTTATTTGACAAAGAACTCGAAGTCGTCCGCAAGCGTGACAGCCGTAGTCATGAGGAACGGATAACTCAACTCCCTGACGGCACGCGTTGTGTCCTGCCCGGATGGATGTTTGACGAATCTTACTGTTCGACCTTGGTGGAAGTTGAGACCATCATGATTTCAATTCCGTCCCTCATGCAATTGGCCGATCTGCTTGCGTCCCAGGGGTTGGGCGTGTGTAGTTCAGTGCATGATGCAGACACAATCGACAGAAAAACGTCCAACCCAGCTCGACCTGGTCGTCCAACCGTCACCGTCTCAAACGGTGAGCGACGATCTGGTCCCGCCGAACGTCCGAACCCAGTGCGTCGAGTTGCTCGCCGACCTGTTAACAGAAGTGGCCAAAGCCGCGGTCCAAGGAGAAGACAATGAACGATAAGATTCGCCCGGTTCATTTGCAGAGGGCCGCCTATGTTTACATCCGTCAATCGACGCTGAACCAGGTCCGCAACCATCTGGAGAGCCGGCGCCGTCAATACGAATTGCAAGACCGGGCGCGCGAACTTGGGTTCCATAAAGTCGTGGTGGTGGACGAAGATCTTGGGGTCTCCGGCAGTGGCAGTCGGGAACGGCCCGGCTTTGGACGGTTGCTCTCGGCGGTATGCGATGGTCAGGTCGGGGCTGTCGTTGCCCTGGAGGCATCGAGACTGGCCCGGAACAATCGGGACTGGCACCACCTGATCGACCTCTGCGTTCTCACGGACACTCTCGTCATTGATGGCGACGGCGTTTATGACCCGCGGCAACTCAACGACCGACTGGTTCTGGGATTGAAAGGCACCATGAGCGAATTCGAACTGGGTCTCTTGCGGCAACGAGCGCAGGAAGCCTTAAGACAAAAGATCCAACGAGGTGAAGTTCTCACCGATGTTCCCATTGGTTATGTTCGGACGGAAACCAACGGCGTCGAGATGATTCCGGACCGCCAAGTGCAGGAGGTCATTCGAGGAGTCTTCACGCAATTTCGACGGCTTGGCAGCGTGCGGCAAGTGCTGCTGTTGTATCGCCAGGAAAAGATCCTGCTCTGCGCTCATCGCCGTTTGGGCGAAAGAATCACCATCGTTTGGGAAGCGGCAACTTATAATCGTATCCTCTCAATTCTGAAGAACCCCATTTACGCGGGTGCCTTCGCTTACGGAAAGACGTGCTCCCGTTCGCACATGGTTGAAGGCCGTGCGCGCAAGACCCGAGGCCACGAACAACCGATGGAAAAGTGGTCGGTGTTGATTCGCGACCACCATCCCGGCTATATCAGTTGGGCGGACTACATTGCCAACCAGAAAGTAATGAACTCGAATTTGACCAAACATCATCTTTCCGGCCCAGGCGCGGCCAAGGGAGGAGTCGCACTGCTTGGCGGTTTGCTACGGTGCGGCCGTTGCGGACGCAAGCTGCACGTGGGCTATGTGGGCAAAGGCGGACGAGTGACGCGTTATCTTTGCCGTGCTGCCAGTCACGTTCAGGGTGACCAGCCTTGCATTTCCTTTGGCGGACTGCGCGTGGATCAGGTGGTCGTGGGAGCGGTTCTGGACGCGCTGCAACCTTTGGGCGTGGAGGCTTCAATTAAAGCGATGGAGAGATCCCATGAAGCGGACAATCACAAACGCAAGCTTCTGGAAATGTCGCTGGAAAGGGCGCGCTACGAGGCCGATCGGGCGCGGCGGCAACATGACGCCGTCGATCCGCAGAACCGGCTGGTCGCGGCCGAACTGGAGGCGCGGTGGAACGCGGCCTTGGTGCAAGTCAAAGATATGGAGAGTCAACTGCAAAGCTTGCTGTCGAACGTCGTGCCGCTCAGTCAAGCGCAGAAGCAGCGGTTGCAGTCTTTGGGAGCTGACCTGAAAGCAACTTGGGAACATCCGGACGCGCCGATGACTCTCAAAAAGCGGATTTTGCGGACGGTGCTCAATGAGATCGTGGTTGGCATGGACGCCGATTCCGAAAACATCTGTCTGCACCTGCACTGGGCTGGGGGCGCGCACACGACGTTGCAAGTGCGAAAGAACCAAACGGGGATGCATCGTCACGTGACCGACAAATCCGTGGTTGATTTGGTGAAAGAACTGGCGGGAGTATGCGACGATCGGTCAACGGCCGGGATACTCAATCAACTGGGCTATCCCACCGGCGCTGGAAATCGATGGACTTCCGGGCGCGTGAAGGGACTTCGGGATTACCACCACATTCCGGCGTTTGACGCAGACGGCGAACGCCCCTGGATCACTCTGAATGAAGCGGCGGACGAATTGAAAGTCAGTGCAGGAACGGTGAGAAAACTGATTGAGAAGGGAGTGCTGCCGGCTCGACAGGTCGTGACACATGCGCCGTTTTGCATCGCGCGCAGCGACCTTCTATTGCCGGCAGTGCAACGCCACGTCAATGCGATTCATTCTGGCAAGCGGCCGCCACAGATCGACCGGAACCAGTCCGAAATCACTTTTTTATGAATGACGCCGCCAAGTATAGCAGTGTGTCGTTGGGTTCGTCGGCCCGGTGATCAAGCAATGGCGATGCTTTTGGATCCAGTCCGACGCGCGCAACTGATCGATCTGCGCCCGCTTGAGTCCGCGCGGATGGTGATAGTTAATGTCCTCCAGAGCGGCGGCGATTTTCAATTGCGCCGCATGCAACCGCGCCGCCACCGCCCGATTTTCTTTCCAGACCCATTGCCGTTCCACCAGCAGACCCAAGCGGCTCTCGAAATCCAACTGGCTGATATCCGTTTGACCGTGTTGTTCTTCCAGGGCCAGGGCCATGCCTTGCAGCCGCAGGGCCTGGAGTTTTTCCAAGGTTTGAGCCAAAAGCATAAATCCTTTCCCCGAGGTTCAGGAGTAATAGTGGCGCCCGCGGACGTTCTCGTGCGCGACCGTGGGAAAGGGCAGTTGCAGTTCCTCGGCTTGATGATCCAGGCCGTTTTCCAGAATGGATTTGATGCTCTTGTAGGAACAGGTTCCCAACCGCAGCGCCCGGCCGCAGGCGGCTTCCAAGCGCTGCGGGCCCCCATTCTGCCGATTGCAGCGGCGAATGTCTAACCCATTCCAAATCTGTGAACAAGTCGTAGACGGGTGTGCCGGCGGATGTCATACCCCATCTGTTAGCTTGGTGCTTGTGAATTCTGAAAATCGGCATTCCAGCAAGCTAATGAGGGGCGGGGGGCTGGAGGTTGATTCGGACGCGTAAATGGTCCGCGCAGTTAAAGAAAAAACGGGCGAAGCGCCCCTTCGCCCACAAAGAAAGGAAACAGATGGAAAACGCAGTCAAATCTCGGTTGCAGTCGGTTCAGTTCGGGGAATCTCAGACGTTAAAAAACATCGCCATCGTGCCGCTCATCGCCCCGGGGGACGGCACCTTCCAATATCGCGCCCTTGGGGAGGCTCTGGCCGCAGGGGATCTCATCATCACAGAAACCTCCGCCAACGGCTCCGTTCGGGAGTTGCTGGTGGTCAACCGGGGCAACAAACCTGTCCTCTTGATTGACGTCGAGGAACTTGCCGGTGCCAAGCAAAACCGCGTCCTCAACACCTCAATTGTGCTCAAAGAAGCCTCCGAGACCAAAATCCCGGTCAGTTGCATGGAGCGGGGCAGATGGTCCTACGCCTCCAAGGGGTTCAGCAAAATCGATTACGCGACCCTTTTCGCGTCACTGACTAGCCCCGTCAATTTGGCGATTTGCTCGGAGCCGAATTTTTCTTGAGGCGGGGCAATCGTAAAAAGCCCGATTTTGGTTGTCTGCATCACTTTGATGCGAGATGATGCGGGTATGCAACCTGCACCAGAAGATAACAAGGCGTTGCGCCGGAAGAACGGGACAAGGATCACTGTGACTATACCTCCTGACCAGTATCAAGAAATTTTGCAACTCGCTAAGAACAAGAAGGTTTCAGGTTCTTGGGTTGTCCGGGACGCCGTGGACAAGTATTTGGAAAAGAAACATCTGGAAGGTCCTGCTGCACAGGAGGAGAAGTCGTGAAATACCGATTTTCAGGTCACCAGACGTTCGTTTTCCGGTACGGCTGGCTGGAAAAAGGGGTGAAAGCGGTCGCCGCATCCCCCGATATATTCTCGGCCGATGACGCCATCGTTCAATTGGGAGTCGGCAAGAACATGGTTGAGAGCATCCGTCACTGGTGTTTGGCCACACAGATGTTGGAGGAAAAATCTGACCCTGCTGACAATAAAAATCACGGTCTCAGGCCCTCCCCCATTGCGAAGCAGCTCCTCTTGAAAGGCGGGTGGGATCCATTCTTGGAAAATGACGCATCCCTCTGGCTCATTCATTGGCTATTGGTTTCGAATCCGCACATCGGCACTAGTTGGCAACTGGCCTTCGGTAATTTCCACCGGCCTGATTTCTCAAAACGGGAACTGGTTGATTTTGTTAAGTCCTTTGCAGAAAGACAATCCATCCGCGTCGGCGAATCCTCCCTCGCCCGCGACATTGATTGCCTCCTCAGAACCTATCTCCCGGTCCGCAATGGTGCTCGCGCCGAAATCGCCGAGGAAACTTTCGATTGCCCACTTCAGGAACTTGGGCTTATCCAGGCATCGCCGGATGGTGAATTCTTTCGCTTCGCCATCGGCCCCAAGCCGTCGCTCCCTGCGGCTGTCTTTGTCTTCGCCCTCAACGAGTATTTCACCACCAACAAGTCAGAGCAAAACACGATGAGCGTTCAGGAATGTCTCTACGGCGTTACCAACGGTCCTCAAAGCCCCGGTCAAGCCTTCAAATTAGATGAAAACAGTCTCGTTGAATACGTCGAGGCAATTGGGGACATGACGAAGGGAGCACTCGTTCTTGACGAGACCGCTGGCCTTAAACAAATTTACCGTCGCCAGAAACTTGATTCGATGCGTCTCTTGGACACATTTTACAAGGAGGGCAAACGATGAAACCAGCCGCCCCGCCGCCGCTCTCCGATTTTATTCAGGTCGGTGCTCGCTTCCTGCGTTCGGTCAATCTCGAAAAAGATTACGTCGGAGGCCAGCGGAACGGTGATTACATCGTCACTCCCAACGCCCGGCAGGTCCTGAACCGGGTGGCCGAAGGGCTCCGGAACCAATCTCCATATAGGGCTTGGACGATAACTGGCCCCTACGGGGTCGGCAAATCCGCTTTCGCCGTTTTCCTTACCCGCCTTTTTTGCTCTAATGGCGATTCGACTGTTGCCGCCCGCCAACAACTTCTTGGCGTGGATTCCGTCCTCGCCAACCGCCTCCTTGGAGTGCAGGCTTTTGAAAAATCTCGGAAGGGCTTCTTCCCGATTTTAATCACCGCCCGTCGGGCTCCTGCGACCGTCTGTATTCTCCAAGGCATCTCCAGTGCCATCTCGAACGCCAGCGAGCGCCAGTTCCAGTCCTCCGCGAAAAATATCTCGCATCTCCTGCAAAAGACCCAACGCGAAGCTTTCCTCGACAGTTCCTCGGTTGTGGGTGTCTTGGCCGAGGTTAATTCGGCCGCCATCAACGGCGGATATTCCGGCGTGCTTCTGCTCATCGACGAGTTGGGAAAACTCTTCGAATTTGCAGCCCGCAGTCCGCACATGGCCGACGTCTTCCTGTTGCAGCAGCTCGCGGAGCACGCCTCCCGTAGCGCCAATGCGCCGGTTCTGCTCATTGGCCTCCTCCATCAATCTTTTCAGGACTACGGTCAGCACCTGGACATGGTCTCTCGCAAGGAATGGGCGAAAATTCAGGGGCGTTACGAAGACATCGCCTTTCTGGAGCCTGCCGACCAGGTCATTCGGATGATCGCGTCAGCGATTCGCTGGAAAAACAAAACGACGGACGAAGCACTCAGAAAGAAGATAGCGGCGATTAGCCGCCACGCTTCAGAATGCAACATCATTCCCACTGGAATGCGCCGCGATGAATTTGAATCTGCCGCCGTGGCTGCCTATCCATTACACCCATGCACCTTGGTCGCTTTGCCATTTCTCTTCAAGAGGTTTGCCCAAAATGAACGCAGTCTTTTTTCCTACCTGAGCAGCCTTGAACCTCTCGGCTTTCAGTCCTTCCTTCAAAGCCACGAATTGAATCGAGAAAATCCCTGCTTTGTCCGTCTGGAGGACTTGTTTGATTACTTCACCCAGAATTTCGGCTCGGGCCTGTTCCGCCAACCCCAGGCACGACGGTGGATGGAGGCGGCGGATGTTCTGGATCGAAAAGACAATCTCCAATCCCAACACATCAGCCTTGTCAAAAGCATTGGCATCCTTAACGCCTTGGGCGAATTCAGCCCGCTCAACGCCCGTGAACCAGTGATCCATTACGCGCTGACCGATTCCCCGACTTCCGCTCCCGACGTCACCACCAGTCTGGAGTTCCTCAAAGATCAGTCCGTTCTCACCTACCGCAAGTTCAATGACACCTATCGCATCTGGGAAGGTAGTGATATCGACCTCGACGAGCGGATTGCCGAGGGCGAGCGCAAAACCCGCGATGCCCTCAGCCTCTCCGCCACGCTGGCACGTTATCTGCAATCTCGACCGCTTGTCGCTCGGCGTCACAGTTTTGAAACGGGCGCCCTGCGCTTCTTCTCGGTTTCTTACGTGGATGACGTCGCAGAACTCCAGCGCCAAGCCAGCCTCAAGACGACCGCCGATGGCCACGTGGTGGTTTGCCTTTCCTCTTCTGTCGCGCAGGTCCAGCAGTTCCGCACTCTTGTCCAAACCCTCCAGCCCGGCATTGCACATCTTCTCATCGCCATTCCTCAGTATATTGGTGAAATTCGTGCAGGCGCGTCGGAACTCGCCGCGCTCCGCTGGGTCTGGGATAACACCCCGGACCTCCGTGACGAGCGGGCCGCAAGACGCGAGTTGGCGCTGCGGATCGCAGATGCTGAACAGTTGTTGAAGGCAAATGTTCACCGCCTGCTGGATCCCCGGGACGACCCTGCCGGCAGCAAGTGCCTCTGGTATTACCATGGGACCGAACAGCCCATGAGTTCGCCTGTCGAAGTTTCACAACTCCTCTCCTACGTTTGCGATAGGCTCTTTTCTGATGCCCCACACATTCGCAACGAGTTGATCGTTCGCCGTTCTGTGTCATCCCAGTCGGCTGCTGCTCGTCGCAACCTCGTGGAAGCCATGCTCACGCGTGCCGATCAACCCATTCTGGGCATCGAAGGTTTTCCGCCTGAACGCAGTATGTATGAATCCGTGCTCCGCGCCACCGGCCTCCACACCAAAGCCGACTCTGAGTGCTGGCAAATCTCACCCCCCCCGAAGCAGCACCCTACTAGTCTCTGGCCGGCCTGGCAGCACCTGTCCGACCTGGTTTTCAAGCCGCAGCCCGAGCCTCAGCCGCTCAATCACGTTTTTCGCGCGCTCGCCGCCCCGCCCTACGGCGTGATGGATGGTCTGCATCCAGTCCTTTTATGCGCCTTCATGGCCGTTCACGCCGACGAAGTCACCCTCTACCGGGAAGGAACATTTTTGCCCGCCCCGGGCATGGCGGATTTCGAGCTCCTAATGCGCCGGCCAGAATTGTTTGCCATCGCGGGCAGTCGGGTTAAAGGCTCCCGCGCTGAGGTCGTGAACCGCCTCGCCAAAGGCTTCGGCACCAAGCCGGCCACGGTCACGGTGGTGCGGGAGCTTTTTAAGATGGTTCGCAGCCTGCCGGAATTCGCCTGGCGTACCAATCGGTTGCCCGATACCACCCGTAAAATGCGCGTCGCGTTCGATAACGCCAAGTCGCCTGAACGGTTCTTGTTTGTAGAACTGCCCCAATCTTTGGAACGCCCTATCTTTTCGGAGGATCAGTCCGACCCGCGTCAAATTGAAGGCTTCTTCAATTGCCTCAACCAAAACATTCAGGCGATGAACCAGGCCACGCCGAAGGTCATCGAAACGGCGCGGGATCAGCTGCTGCAGGCTTGTGGCTTCCCACCCGGTTCCGAAAACTGGCAACAACTCCGCGAAACCGCGTTACGTTTGGAACCGCGTGCCACCCACACCGTCCTGTTGGCCTTCCTGCGTCGTCTAACCCAATCCCAGAACGATCCCGTCGGCATTGCCTCGGTTCTCGCCTTGGTCGCCAACTGCCCACCCGCCAGCTGGACAGACTTCGATGTGGAGCGATTTTCGGAGGTGGCCAAAGCCACTGCCGCCCTGTTCGTCGAGGCGCGCGCGGCACTGGAAGACTCGGCTGCGACCTCCATGTTTAAGGGTCTCTCGCCGCAACAACGCAAGCAGGTGGACAAACTGAAGCACGATATCCGGCAACTGCTCGTCGGCCAGGCCAGCGCCAACGATCCGCTTGTCATCCGCGCCGCGTTACTCGCTCTGGCTGAAGACCTCCATAAACGCAACCAGAAAGCATAAATGCAAAATCTAACTACCAATTCAACTCAGGATAAAGCCAAATCCTACCGGCACATTCTTTCCCTTTCTGGCGGCAAAGACAGCACCGCTCTAGCCATCTACATGAAAGATCGTGTTCCTGAAATGGAATATATGTTTTGTGATACCGGAGAGGAACTAGACGAAACTTATCGCTACCTCGATATGTTGGAGGCATTTCTCGGGAAAAAGATCAAACGACTTAATCCTGACCGGCCTTTTCAGCATTACTTAAAACTCTATGGACAAGTGCTGCCAGACCCTCAGACAAGATGGTGCACCAGAATGCTTAAGATAAAACCATTTGAACGAGAAGTCGGGGATGATCCGGTGTACATGTATGTTGGGATTCGCGCGGACGAACCTCACAGAAAGGGTTACATCATCACAAGCAAATCTAGCATCATTCCCAAGTATCCCTTCATAGAAGACAATCTAAGACTTCCTGACGTTAGCCGCATTTTAAAGGAAAGTGGACTAGGATTGCCTGACTACTACTCCTGGAGATCTCGATCTGGATGCTACTTTTGCTTTTTTCAACAGCGCATTGAGTGGGTCGGCCTGCTTGAAAAACATACGGATCTATATTGGAAAGCGGCCACTTTTGAAAAACTAGACCCCAACACCGGCAAACAATTTACCTGGGTCCAGGGTGAAAGTTTGAAGGAATTGGCAAAACCCGAACGGGTGGCAGCAATCAAGAAAGAACACAAAAACCGGAACAGTGACAACGGTCAGAGACTCAAAGATGCACTGCTCAAGGATGTGTTGAGTCTGAACGACACCGAGGGCGACAGTTGCACAATCTGCCACCTATAAAGATAAAACACAATGATATACCTCGACAACAATTCGACGACCCAGTGCGCTCCAGAAGCGGTTGCCGCGATGTTGTCTTGCTTTTCGACCAATTACGCGAATTCGGCAAGCGCCCACTCAATGGGACGCCTTGCAAAGACGGCGGTCGAAAACGCGCGCGAAGAACTCGCCGCCTTGCTCGACTGCGCGCCAACAGAGCTTCTATTTACAAGTGGGGCCACCGAGAGCAACAATCTTGTCATACAGGGAATTAAAACTGTTGAATCACGAAATCAGATCGTCACTTCGTCCATTGAGCACAAGTCGATCCTGGAATCTTGTGTTCAAGCAGAGCGAGCCAATGTTCATGTTAATTATCTTCCTGTGGATACATGCGGAAGGGTATCCGTTGAAACAGCCGATAACATCATAAATGATAAAACGCTATTGGTTTCGATTCACGCTGCTAATAATGAGGTAGGCACCATCCAGCCGGTTCAAAGCCTTGCAAAACGGGCGCACCAACGCGGGGCACTATTTCACTGCGATGCGACTCAGGCATTAGGGAAGGTCCCATTTTCAATCTCTGAAGCCGGTGTGGACTTCGCGTCATTCAGTGGGCACAAAATATACGGGCCGAAAGGTATTGGGTTATTGTTTGCTCGACACGGAACCGTTCATAAAACTCTAAAGCCGATTCATTTTGGAGGAGGCCAGGAGCAGGGATTAAGACCTGGCACACTAAATGTCGCTGGTATCATCGGGTTCGCAAAGGCGGCCACGTTAGCGTTGAGCAGACTGGCAGCAGATCAACTTGAAATTCGAAGACTTCGAGAACTTTTCACAAATGAGGTTTCTACAAAACAGCTACCTGTCCTATTCAACGGATGTCGTGATGAAGGCCTACCGGGCACAATCAGCTTAACAATTCCTGGCGTTCCCGCTGATATGTTGATTTCAAACATGCCTGACATTTGCATTAGCACTGGTGCGGCCTGCACGGCCGGTGCCATATCACCGTCACATGTTTTACTTGCTATGGGAATGTCACGTGAGGATGCGGAATGCACAGTGCGGATTAGCATAGGACGCTACAACACAGAAGCGGAAATGTTACTCGCTGCTGCTTGCATAAAAGACACGGCTTTGAGATTAAGAATGGAGCTTGGAATATGAAACGTTGCTACGTCACCACTGTCACAATGAAGACGAAGGAAGAGAACAACATATGAGCTCCTTTCTTGAAGACAATCTCCAGAAAATTCTTATAGATATTCGTAGAATACATGCTGCGGGCACGAAACAGGCAAAGAGCCCTCACCAGTTTGTGCTGCTTCTCACTGTTGCGGATATTCTTGAAGCCAGTCCAACTGGAGAGAATAGGTTTTATTTTGCCGGCGAACTTCAATCGCGGTTTTTAGGCACTTGGCGCAAGTATCTAAATGCTGAACCTGCGTATGCTGCCAATGCACTTGAGTATCCCTACTACCATTTGAGTTCTTCTGGTTTGTGGGTGCTAACGCCAAAACCAGAAGCCAGAGAAAAGTTTGAGACTTATGCCGATACCAAAAACGAAATGCGATTTACGGCACGTCGGATACGAGAAACCGTCGAATTTGCTTCCCTTCGTAATGACCTAAATTCCGCTTTAAGAGACCGGGAAACTAGAAATGCGATTCGCAAGGTTTTGGTCGAGTTGGTGGAAAAGTCAATTTCAAACAGTCCTGATATTCCTTCTGTCCCTTCAACAAGTCGCTTCGAGCACGAACGACAAGCAATTGAGATGATTCGGCAGAGGATTTTGAGCGCACAACTAGGATCAACTATTGAGAATTTCGAGGTTTTTGATGCGAATACTAATGATTATTACGAGTGTGATTTGATTGTGGTTTGCGCCTTTGGTGTGTTTGTTACCGAACTAAAACACTGGACTGGTCGCATTCAGGTTGCACCCCGGAGCTGGCTGATTAACGGCTCGCAACATCGCCCTGACCCACACGCCAGCAATCGGTTTAAGTGCAAGGTGCTTCGGGGAATCTATCGCCACTCCTTTAACACCTTGCCTGACCTGTGGTTTGAGTCGGTTGTAGTTTTGACGAATCCGGTTGCCGAAGTGACCAATGATTCGCCCGCTGAAACCGACCAGCACAATCCTACCTTCGCCAGTATTGATCGATTCATTGATTTTCTAAGGTATCGCCAGGCTCAGAACGCCGGCCCACTTTTGAATTCCGAGCAGATTAAGGTAGTGGTCGCAAAATTCGAGGGCCTTCGTGTGCGTGACCATGTGAAAGGTTATAACTTCCCAGGTTATGAGGTGGTTGAGCGCCTTACCCAAAGAGATGACCTTGTCGAATTGATTGTTCGACCCACGGAAGGCAGGCGTCGCAATCTCCAGAGGTTCAGGGTTTTTTGCCCCCCAATCAATATAAAAGCTGAAGACCGTGCCCACTTTTTACGTAAAGCCAACAACACCTTAGACGCTCTCGCGAAGGCCGGTGAGCACCCTAACCTTTTGCGAGTCTGGAATGTGCCCAACGAATACGGTCATGTTATCGAGGGGTCGGAATGGTCTGAAGAAGGAACACTTGCAGACCTCCTCGACCGCTCACCCAGTGGCGTGTCATGGGAGAAAGCGTTGCCGCTGGTGCGCGGAATTTTGGAGGGCTTGGTTGTCATGCACAAGCAAGCGGTGATTCACCGGATGTTGAAGCCGGAGAATGTGCTGCTCTGCGGAGTGGTCCCGCGATTGATGAACTTCGATCTCGCCTACCAGCTCGAAGAAAATCACGTGACCGTTATCCCGGACGTTTCGCTCATCAAGCCCAATCCTTACACCGCGCCAGAGGTTTACTTGAAGCAGGAGCCAAGCGAAGCGACGGACCTTTTCAGCGTCGGTGTTATTCTTTTTGAATTGCTTGCCGGCCGAACGCCGTTCAAAGCGTCCGCCGACCTTGCAATTACCGGCGGCCACCTTCAAGACGCTCATCTCAAAGATTTGCCAAAGACGATCCCCGATATTGGCGTGCAAGTCATCCAAACCTTGGTGCAGACCCAACCGGACAGACGCTTTCAGCGTGCGGAGGAGGTTTTGGAGTTGCTGATCCCTGTTAAGGCGGTTGAACAGACGCCGTTGCCATCGAATCGCGAACTTGCTCAGGGCGAAACCTACGACTTGTTCCAGATCGAGGCCTTACACGCCCGTGGCGGTCATTCCCAGATCTACCGCGCCATCCGCGGCTCGCAACAGGAACGTGTGGCCTTGAAAGTCTTCAACGCCGACGTTTCTCAGGATCGTGCCCGGGCCGAATTGCGGGCCGCGCAATCCATCGATTCTCCCTACGCCGAACGCGTGGAATCTCTGGGTCACTGGCGGGGCGAGCGCTTCTTCCTCGCAATGAATTTGATCGAAGGCCCATCTCTGCGCCAGGAAATCCAGGCGAATAAGCTTCCTGCCGTCGAACGATTTGTTGAGGTCGCTCAGGCCTTGCTTCAAGCCGTTCGCCAGCTTCACGGCCGCACGGTGGACGGCAACCCTGCGGCCTTGCTCCACAATGACATCAAACCAGACAACATCCTGCTCCGTGCCGAGAATCATCCGGTGCTCATTGATTTCGGGGTGGCCTCGCCCCCCGGGATCGCCACCTATGTCGGCACCGAAGGGTATGTCGCGCCGGATCTGCGGAACGGCGCCGACCTCGAATTCTGTCCAAGTGGTGATCTCTTTGCTTTGGGGGTCACGCTTTTTGAGTGGCTTTACGGCATCACCCCGTATGAAACACCAATTGTCGGTGCTCCCTGTCACGATGTTTCCAACGTGCGGGAGCAACCAGTGCCTGTCTCCATCCATCAATGGTTGGCCCAGTCAGTCGCCACCTCCAGAACGAAACGATTTGTCAGTGCCGACGAAATGCGGGATGCACTGACCCAGACTTGGACTGCGGCGCGCACCCCAGTCGCCGTACCAGCACCTCAGTCGGCTCCGATGCCGGTTCCAATCGAAACTGTCGTTCCGGAGGTCATCCTTGGCGGCGGTAGTTGCGGTGGTGAAATCAGTGTTGGTGAAGTTTTCTCGGGTAATCCCTTTCTCGCCTACCTCAACTCCTTGCACAACACCACGGGATCGAACGAAAATGCTCTCGCCGAAGCCCAGGCCCGCAGCCGTTTTTTTGCCGTGATTCATGTTCGCTCCGCCGTGGCCGCATTTGCACGCAAACAAATCACAGGTCCAGAGCGCCGCCACATCATCCTTACGGGCCACGCCGGTGACGGAAAATCAACGATTGGCCTCGAGCTCTTCAAAACGCTCAAGGGCTTGCCAATGGAAAAGCCGCTCGACGTGGCATGGAAAGCCGTCGAAGAAATCCATTTCCCCGGCCAGCCTCCCATCACTATGGTCAAAGACATGAGCGAACTCAGCGCCGCCGACCGGCTGGGCATCCTCAATCGAGCTTGCACGAAAAATGATGAACGCTTTTTCATTATCTCAAACACGGGCACCCTGCTGGAAACCTTTCGGGCAATGACCAAGGACGCCGGCCAGTGGAGTGATCTCGAACACAGCCTCTTGGAGGCGCTCTCCACTAAGCCACCTTCGCTTCTCACCCGTTCTGCGGGGATTTTCGATGTGGTGAACCTGGTTCAGGTGGACAATCTCAATATCGCTCTCGACATTTTCCAACGTATGTTGGATGAAAAAGCGTGGGGGCCTTGCCTGTCTCAGCCCTGCCAACAAGCATGCCCCATCTATCGTAACGTGCGTCTGCTCCGCGAGAACTGGCCGCTGATTCGCGAACGGGTCGGGGCGGTTTATCGTCGCCTCTTTGAATATGGCGATCGGCTCACCTTGCGCCAGATGACCGCCCACTTGGCTTATGCCATAACATCCGGCCTTTCCTGCCAGGATGTCTTTGGTCACGCCCAACAGCCCATCTCCCGGCCGATCACCGATTTCCTTTTCTTCAACCGTTTCTGGGGCGAAGGTGCTACCGGATTTGATGATCGCTGTTTGCAATTGAAGGCGATCCGCGCCCTCAAACGTGTCGGCGTCGGCCGCCAGCTCGTGCCCTCTCTGGAACGTAAACTCTGGATGCGGGGTGAGGATGAGCCGCTGCCCACCATCCCCGACGACCTGCAGCCGGTCTTTGTCAGTCTCCGCCAGCTTGGAAGAAAACTCGCCCATGTGGAAGGCATGCAACCGGATCAGGGCCGAGCCCAGACCCGCCGCCTGCTTTTCTTTTTCGGCCAATTCCAGCAACAGGAGATGGTGCGCGAATACCTCGCCGCCTTCCTGAATTCTCGCATGTTGCCCGAGTTCGCAGCCTGGCAGAATGCGCGTGGGAAAATCAGCAATATTGACCGCGACCGCCTGCTCAAAAACGTCCTGCACGTCCTTCAGGAACACTTCGCCGGCCTCCATTTGCCGGAGGAGGTCAACTCATTGGATGGCGACCTCTACATTACTCTGAATCGCCGTGGCCGGGAAATTCGGCAAAGCGCCCAAGTCGTTCTCGCCCGTTTGAACCGCAGCGACTTCAAATTGCAGTTGGTGGAAAAGGCCTGGCCGGGTGTCTCTTGCCGGTTCGAGCTTTTGTTGACGGAATCCCATTCTGGTAAGCAACTCAAGCTGGAGCTTCCGTTTCTCGATTTTGTGATGCAACGCCATTCCGGTGATATCGCTAGTTCCATTCAGGCGGGCTACTTGGACCGCTTGGAGCGCTTCAAAGCCCAGTTGCTGGCCTCCCACAGTGGCTCCGCAGATCAGGAAATGATGTTGGTTCGATTGCAGACCAATCACCGTTTCGCCACCCAAAAATTTGCTCTAAATAATGGAGTCCTGGAGGTCCTATGATCCCAAAACCTTTCCCAAACATTACTCTCGACCTGGCTGATCAGGACCGGAATCCCGCGATAAAACTTTTTGGTCGCCGTTTTTTCGCGGACCAAACCGCACTGGAGCTGTTGGCCGAGTTGCTTCTCGTTCTGCACTCCCCCAAGTTGATTGGTGAAAACGAATTAGACAACCACTTACTCCTGCCACCGCGCGAGCAATTGCTCCATTGGCCCGCAAAAGCGGCGCTATTCTACCAACCCAAAATGAGACTCAATTTGAAGATTTTCGCTTTTTTGGGCAGCTCTAAACTCGACACGCGTCATTTAAGCCATAGACAGCACTACAAACAGTTGCTCCAGCAAATGAAGGATAAGATGGATACTGCAAACGCAGTTTCCAAAGACGATGTCCTGCGCGGCTTGGAAAACTTGTTCCAGGGTTTTCAAGGAGCTGGCCTGAGCCGCACTTGGTGCGCTCAAACCTTTTTGCCAGTGTCGCCGGGCGTTCTCGCAAGTGAGACGATTTGGAAGAACACCGCAGCCACAAAAGAGGGAGTAACATCATGGGATGAAGCCCTGCCTTTCTTCGACTCTGGCCAAAGAGTTTTCCTAGCAAGAGGTGGTGAACTGCTCTACTTGCAAACCTGCAACGCTCTTAGCCAAAGTGAGGCTACAATTGCTTCTTGGATTAAGCTGAACCAGTTCCCATTTGCGGAAGAGGAATCTTCTCCCGTCCTGTTGTATAATGTCCTGACCAAAGTTTTACCTCGTATCACAAACCAAAGCCCACCAGGCTTGGAGGAACTGGCTACCTGGATTGACCACCTCGATTCACAACCTGCTGACGAAGACGATGATCAAAAGCGTGCGAAATGCGGCTGGTGCCCAGAGGAATCATGGGCTGAGGGGTATCTGTTTGCCGTCGAAGTTTCTCGTATATGTCGCGCCAATATTGATCCCATTGAGCGGATCGAACTGCTCGTCATTGGCTGTGCCTTGCAAGTTTTGCGCAGTTTGTGTGCCCAGAGTGTTCGCTACGACACCGGCTTGGACGAGGACAGAAAAGTCAATGGCGGGAGCCTTGGCTTCGCGTGGATTGTCGCTGGCCCGACCCAACGCGATCGCGCTTCATGGAAACTCTCCGAGCGGAACCTCATGTCGGTCCAGAATTTAATCTACACCGCATTGCGCCATGAGGACATCCTCGCCCTGACCGACGAAAGAGACTATGCCGAGGCCGACCGCCGATACGGTCACAAACTGTTCCTATCCTTGGCCAAAAAGATTGGCTTTGTCGTCCCTCAGCGCGGGTCGGGCGCTCATTTCACTCTCAACGATAAGATTCTTCGTTACCTTGTCCTTGCGCTCGTCCGACCCGGCCAGAAATGCACGCTGGATTCTTTCAAGTCCGCGCTCTACCAGCACTATGGCATGGCCTTCGCCGGCGAACAGTTAAAGCAAGCCTGCCGCTGGTCGGAACTGGCCCCGTTGGAGGACGCGATCAGTCCTTCGGCCAGTTGGTTTGAGGAAATGCTGCGCACGGCGGGTTTTTTGGTCCACCTGTCCGACGCATGCTCTCTGGTTCAGAACCCCTTTGACGGCGACGGTGGCAATGCGGCGATCAACCCTTAACCAGAGATTCAGAAAATGAAATGGCTAGCTTCATCAATTACTGACCTCATCCGCCGCCACGTCGATTTAACCGTCGAGCGCGGTGATGCCGATGGTCGCGAAATCCGTGTCATTCTCCAATCCTTGCCCGCCCCGGTTATCCGCCGGGTGTGTTCCGACTTGTCCGATTGGCTCGCCACTCCTGACGGCAAGGTGGATCATCATTTCAAGATCGCCTATGCCCTCGGCCAGAAGTGGGCCGCCGACCCGGACTCTGCGATCCGGGCGGACTTCGAGTTCATCCGGAATAAAGATTGGTGGGATAAGCAGAATCACCTCACGCATTATCGAAACCAGGTCTCCACCAACGCCGACCGCTTCCTCCTCATCCTCTTGATCGGTGTCGATCTGGTGACCGATCAGGCCGGCCTCGAGGATTTTTACCTAGTTGACCGGCAGGTCATCTGGAACCAGCACATGGATGGCAGTTTCGAGTCCTGGCTGAAACCTTGGTTTTCCGACCACCAAATTGCTTGCGAAGAGGATCACTTGGAACAGATTGACCTCTTTCTGCGCACCCTCCAGTCCTGTCAGGTCATGGACATCGTCCGGGTCAGTTCCTTCCTGGAGGAACTTAATCTGAGCGCCGCTCAGGATGGTCGCGATGTACTTCGCGCTATGGGCCGGAACCTATTTAGTTTCGGCCTCCCCTTGCTGCGCAATCTGCCCCAGATCACCAAGAAGAAAACGCTTGAGGGCTACATCAACGATGCCATCGCCTTTTTCGGCTTCCACGACTACATCGACGAGACCAAACGCAAAAAAGCTCTGAAAGCCGTTGCCACTTTTCAGGAAAAATTGAATCAGAGCGAAGTCACCATCGAAAAGGAAGACCTCGGTTCCTACGCTGGCTCTGCGGATCTCCTCAACGACCTCAACAAGTATATCGAGGACCGTGATCTCGCTTGCGGCCAGGAACTCCTCGGCGCTAATTTCGTTTTTGTCCGCGACCAGATTCTCAAAGCCAGAAAGAAAAAGGATACCCCCGAAAAAGAGCGCATCAAAAAACTCTCCGGATCGCCGCTCGAAGTGGTCTTGGAAGCCATTTGGACAACGCTTCGTTATTTCAGGGAGGAGGCCGATGAGGCCCATCAGCTCGCTCAGGAAACCATCGCCAGTATCTCCATCTCCGGCGTTTGCTTCCGCCATGATTGCGATGGTGAGGATAAGGAAACCATGCGGGAAAACGCTTCCCGGCTCCTGCAGAAGTGCATCGGTGGTTTGGATGAATTGCTCCAGGGTAGCCTGCGGATTGCTCCCAATCCAAACGCCTTGGACCAGTGCTTGGAAATTCGTTCAACCCTTTGCCCGCTGACCGCCGGCAATGACATGGAATACCGCTCCGCTCGGGCGTCCGAACCCGGGCTTCTTTTCCGGGTTTCCATCACAACGAAAGACGGTGCCAAGATTTCCCGTCAGTTCCAGCTTCGGTTTCCCGAAATCCACCCATATCGAAACATTCAGGCTCTCTTCGAGTGGGCCTACCGGACACTTCAGAATGGCCCGGCACGGCTGCCCGTTTTCACGGTGCCATTTTTCAACGAACTCATGCTCACCCGTAGCGACGAGGACGCTAACCGCATTTTGTTGCAGTGCTTGCGGAGCGACCAGTGCGACATGCTGGATCTCTTGGCCGCCCCGGAATTGCCCCCGAACGACCCCCTCTTGCCCGACATCAAGAACTTGGCCTATGAATACGGGCGATTCGTCAAGACGGTTTACGAACAAGGCTTTTACAAGGGCCTCGAAGGCGGCTGGCCGTTGCTAACCGCTTTCCAAACCGCTTACAAGAAATATGTCAGCACCGGTCCCGCAGCCGATAGCGAGACAGGCCCGCTGCTCTTTAAAGCTTTTCTCACGCTTGGCACCGAGCCGATGAGCCGGAGTGAGCGTTGGCAATGGGATCCCTTCGAGCCGTCCGCCGTTGTGACCGCCCTTCACCCCTCGCTCATTGAAATGCTCGAACATCAGACCGCCTTCCTCTGCGATGTCTTCTGCGACGCCGTCGAGCAGGACCTCGCCGTGACCCGGCTCCGCTCGTTTACGGATCGCAAGTGGATGCACATCCTGGACCTCACCAAGATTAAACTCCCGCTCACCGGGCTGTTGTGCGACGCGAACAAACGCCTTGTCACCCAAATCCAGGACAACGGCCTCATCCATCTCCTGGGGCAGCCGCCCCTCTCCGAAGCCACCCTTACCACGCGGGTTCTGCTCCGCTACGAAGGCGCTGAGGACGAGGAGATCACGGACGCGGATCTTATCCGTCAAACGCGCGACTCGGTTTTGATTGAGCGCACCCTCACCGATTACAAACAGCTCCACCCGCAGGCCCAGGATGGCATCCGCATTGCTGCCTATTGCGGTGGCGACATTCAACCGCTCGTGGCCGGACTCGACGCCTTTGTGCGCGATTTGGTCGCCCCCGATGACGACAACGAGGCGGATACTAAAAACTATCATTTGTCCGTCACCGTCTTTTCGGAAACCTCCGACGACACGGATGTCGTGCGCTGGATTGAAGAATGGCGCGACCGTTGGAATTCTGCGTCCGCCAACCAGAAGTTCAGTTACTACGAACAATGCGAAATCTCCGTTGCCCATCGGATCATCACGCCCGACAAGAATTACGATCAGCTCGTCAAGATTCTCGCCAATTCGTTCGAGGCGGATGTTGTCTTCTTGATGAATTTCATCGGCGCCGGCAACGAAGGTAACGATTTCACTTCCATCACCCCCTATGAGGACCTTTCCGACCGGCGCAAATTCCCGATCTTGGAGAAAGTTTGCTGCGCCCTAGATAAACCCGGCTACCGCAACCGCCGTGAACGGGTCATCAGCAATCGCCAGTTTCGCCTTTCCACGCTCCACGCGGAGGTCATGGCCCGGCTGAAATTGGGCAAACCCGCCGGCCAGCATCACGTGGTTATGGGGATCGGCGACTTCACGGTTTGGGAAAGGGCCGTGGACGAATTCCACAAACGTAGCGCCTGGGTAGTCTGCATCGATCCTTGCGTGGATGAGCGTTTGGTCGGCAAGTTCGACCACGGCAAATGGCTGCGTGAGATTATTGGGTTTGGCACCGGGGTCGGAGCCCACGGAGAGCACAACTACACCATTTCCACGGAGTTTTTCCACCTCGCCGACCTCCGCGCCAAGATTGCGATCCAGGTCGGTGAGTTGCTCGGGCCTTGGGATAAAAACAATAATGACTTGATCGCCAAAAGTGTTTTGGAGGAATCGCGCCGCGTGTCCGGCCTTTCTTTGGTCAAGGCCACGGGGGCCAGCGAGTATATCCGCGATTACGTGGCTTACGCTCTCATTCGGAAGTTGATTCCCCAGGAGCCTGATGTGGTCTGTGATCAAATTGTTTCCTTGGACGCTTTCCGCCACTGGTTCGATGACGCGCCCTCGGCCAAGCGGCCGGACCTCCTCCATTTGCGCGCTCGGATCGTCGAGGGACGGATCCATCTGACCGCCCATTTGGTTGAATGTAAACTGGCCCTCCAAAACCAGACACACCTCGATAACGCTCACGAGCAGCTCGACAACGGTCTGCGTCATTTGATCGCTTGCTTTCGGCCCCGCACCAAGGAGTCTGACCGCAAACGACAAAAGCCGGATCAGCGCTATTGGTGGCTTCAACTCCACCGCCTGATCGCCAGTAAGAGCCAGGTCAAGCAACAGGACCAACCAAAGACCATCGCTGCTCTTGAGCGTCTTACCGAGGGATACTACAGCATTTGCTGGCAGGCCACCGCAGCCACCTTCTGGTGCGATAGTAATGATTCCGAATGCACCGTGCAGGGGAGCTGGGATTTTGAGTTTGAGGGACAGACTCTCCGCATCGACAACGTCGCCACCGGCCGCAATCTCATTCGCGATTTGTGCGCGGGCACCATAAAACCCGTGCTCCCGGCGGAGGCTACGCCGCTGTGTTTGGCCGGCTGGCTGGCGGAACCTAAAGCGCCAGGGGCGACACCGCCCGTGGAATCGCCGCTTCCCGCCGCCGTTTCCCAGCCACCGGTCGTTGCGGTGCCGACCGTGGTGCCGACTCAGCCGACTCCGCCCCCTGGAGAAACCAAACCGGTGGTGGTCAAACCGGCTTTGCCCTCGCCATCACCCATCCCCGCAAGAATTTTCTTCGGGAATGATTCCGGCGGCAACCGGCCCATCTACTGGGAATTTGGTCACAATCAGCTCTCGAACCGACATCTGCTGATCTTCGGCAGTTCCGGCATGGGTAAGACCTACGCGATTCAAGCCATCCTCTGCGAACTGGCCAAGGCTGGTCAGAATTCCTTGATCGTCGATTACACCAACGGCTTCGAGGATTCCCAACTCGAACCCGCCACCAAAGAGTTTCTTAAACCCACTCAGCATCGCGTCCAATTTGAACCGGTCCCAATCAATCCCTTCAGACGCCAGGTCAACCTCATTGGAGATACCCCGCAGCCGGAGAAAACCGTGAACACCGCTCAACGCATCAAGGATGTGTTCGGCGATGTTTACAACTTGGGCGACCAGCAGATGGGCGCTCTCTACGCTGTCGTCAAGGCCGGCATCGAGTCCTACGGCGATAAAATGTGCCTCGATAGACTGCCGGAATTGCTTCAGGCGATGATTGACGATACTTCGGGGCAGCAAGGAAGCTACGCCGCCACCGTGCTCAGCAAGATTCAACCGTTTGTTGATGCCACGCCGTTCGGACATGAGAAGCCCGGCAGTTGGGACGCTTGGTATTCCGATAATCTTTCTCGCTCCCACATTCTTCAACTCATCGGTTCCAGCAAGGATTTCGCGCGCTTGGTCACGGAGTTCTCTTTGATTGATCTGTATTGGTATTATCGCGGTTGTGGTAACAAGGATCGGCCCAAGGTGGTGGTCCTCGACGAGGCCCAGAACCTGAGCCATAAGCTCGATCGCCCGGTCGCCGGGCTGTTGACCGAAGGCCGCAAATTCGGCTTCTCTCTCATCCTCGCTACTCAAACGCTCAGTAATCTGAAGCAGGACGAGCAGGACCGAATGTTCCAGGCCGCCCACAAACTGTTCTTTCAGCCCGCCGCCACCGAGTTCCAGGAATACGCGACCATTCTTGCCAATTCAACCGGCGAAAAGGCGGAGGTTTGGGTGCAGCGTCTCTCCACCCTCAAGAAAGGGGAATGTTATTCCTTGGGGCCGTCACTCAATCAGGCGGGCGCCCTCGAAGCCAAATGTTTTAAGATCAAAATTGCGACCATCGAGTCGCGCATCGTCAAACCAGCTAGCTGAGATTCCTGAAAAACTATGCCCAGATTACCGTTCAGCTTTCACCAGACGTTCATCCCCGAGCGTATCCGTCTCTCGGAGATGCTCTCGTTCGCCGCCAGTGAAAAGGATGGCACGGTTCAGGAAATTTCGGCTCAAACGGGCATTCCCATGGGCAAAAGTTCTGGCAAGACTCCCGCCATCCTCGACTATTGCTGCGGGATGGGCTTGGTCACGCTTCCTCCGAAGTCCGGTGCTATAAAATCTCCCCGGTTGACTCCCTTTGGTCGCGTGGTTTTATTGGAGGACAAATTTCTCAAACAGCCTTTGACCCAGTGGCTCGCCCATCTTCACCTGTGCCGGCCCGATGCCGGTGCCGAGGCTTGGTTCCTCACCTTTGTCAAAGCCCGAAAAATTCTGGGTGATTCTTTCACTCCGGAACAGCTTGAGAGTTTTCTCCGCGATGAGTCCGGCGGCAAATTTCAAACTGCCTTGGTGGGGCCGCTCATTCGCACCTACACCGACATGGCCGGATTTCTCGACACCCGCCTTTTTGATGTGGCCGCCAGCGGGGGAGTGTCCCGCCGGCCGGCTCCCATTTCCAAGGACTTTATTCGCGGTTATGCGTCCTGGCTGATCTCTCTCCTCGAAAACCATTTCCCGGACCAGCGCGAGGTCGCGGCCAGCGATCTCCAGTCGGTTACCTGCTGGGATGATATTGGTGGGTGGAGTTCGGCCCAAAGTGATCAGCTTCTCACGCTCATCCAGGAGCGTCATTTGATTGATATTAACCGCCACCTCCGGCCTTGGGTCATCACACGGCTGCGCCCTTCGGCGGAGGTCTGGCCCACCATTTACCAGGACTTGGTTTAGCTATTGAAACAAGGGATTACCATGAACCTTCAAGAAATAGTCGCGTTTCGCCGAGAACAAATATTTGAGGGCGCGGTCCAGATCAGCTGGTTCTACCACGATGATGTCCGCGCCAAGCAGGCCGCTACCAGTTTCGTCTTCCACGGCCCTTCTTACCATGGCGTCGCCCAGCAGGATTTAGATGCTGCCCGCGATCATCGGTTGACCGATACCGCGACGTTTACTCGGGATGTGCTTCGCTCTTTCGCACAGGGGGCCGCCCGGGAAAATCCCTTTACCCTCGCCATCGCCGGCTACGGCACCGGCAAGTCTCACCTTGGCCTCACGCTGGCCACCCTGTTCAGTGAACCGCTCGGTGCCGAGTCCAAGCGGGTGCTGGAGAACATTCGCTCCGTTGAAAAACCGCTCGCCGAGGAAATCCGCCACGACCTTCAGCACCATGAAAAGCCGTTCCTCGTGCTCGCCATCAATGGCATGGAGGATTTTGATCTGGCTTCCAAAGTCACCGAGCTGTTGCTGCTGCGTCTGCGCGCGCTGAAACACGACACTGCCCCGCTGGAGGATCTCCGGCCCCGCTTCAAAGCGGCGGAGAAGTTTGTCCAGCGCAGCTTCAAACTGTATCGCGAAGATTTTTCCACCCAATTCGGCGGCGAGATTTCCGAAAAGGAGATTCTCGCTCGTCTCAGTCGGGCCGATGAACATGCCTTCAAGAACGTCAACAAAGTCTTTGAATCGGCGAATGGCTTTCCCATTAAGGCGGCGGGACAGGAATCGCTACAGGATGTGCTGGCCACCGTCGCGAACATCTACTGCGGCAAAGAGGGCCCTTTCGAGGGCCTTCTCATCATCTTTGATGAATTTGGCCGTTATCTCGAGTTCGCGGTTCAAAGACCCCATATCGCTGGCAGCGCGGCGCTTCAGCAGTTGTTTGAAGGGGTCCAGGCCAATTCGCACTGTATGCACCTCTTGTGCTTCATCCAGCACGAGCTGAAGGCATATATCTCGCGGGTCGCCCCGGACCAACGGGATGAAATCAACCGTTACATCGGCCGTTTCGATACTGCCCGCAAGGTTTATCTTTCCACCAATCTCGAAACCATCTTCGCCAGCCTGATCGAAAAGAAAAAGCAGTCTGCCATCGAAATCGCCGCTGATGTGGCCCGCGCCGATGACCAAAGTCTGGCCAGTATGCGCAAATGGTTTCCCGGTTGGGATAATCATGCACTCTGGTGTGATCCGCCCCGCTTTGCCAAGATTGTCAAGGAGGGGTGCTGGCCTCTTCATCCGGCGGCCACCTGGTTTTTGTATCGCCTGGCTTCCGTGGGCAAGTCGCTCCAACAACGTTCCGCTGTCTCTCTCCTGGAGGATGCCCTGTCCCAGCACCGCAAGGATTCCGTCCCGGATAATCAACCGTGGACGTTGCCTGCTGTGACACTTTGCTCCAATTCGCTCGTCAATGAATTGATTGGTGCCGAGAGTTACGGCCAGCAGGCGGCGATCGCTCACGCCTTCATCGCGGTTCGCCAGCGTTACGAACATAATCTCTCGCCGCAGGAAGATCGTCTCCTTCGCGCCATCTTGATCGCCAGCAAAGTGGGCCTCCATGTCAGTGACCAGCCTGAGGCCAATCACGCCATGGCCCTGTTGGCGGGAACGTCGCCCAAGGAGACCACCCAGGCCTTGCAGAAACTGACCAGCGAATACGGTGTCGTCGGCTGGAATGCTCGCTTTTGCCAGTATGAGATTATTGGCGATGCGGTTCCACGTTCCGCCTTCGACAAGTGGCTGCGCGACCAAATTGGCAAGCTTTCCAAGGAGGATCGCGCCGGCCTGTTTGCCCGCCACGGTCAAAGTTGGTCTCCCGATCATCTGCGTGAGATCATACCTGATTTTGCAGAAGAACGCCGTATACAGACCCGGGAATGGCGATATGATGCGACTTGTTCCTGCTCGCAGTTCATTAAACAGCATATCCGGGAGGCGTATGAAGAGTGGCTCCTAGCGCTCGATGTCGAAACCGCCCGGGGCCGCGTGATTTATTGTTACGTCGGCCCCGATGAGGACTTCCAGATGGTTCAAGAGGCGGTCCGCACCACCTTGGCCGAATTGGCGGCTGCCAAAGGCTGTCACTGGAAGATTCTCCCCATCCTTGCCGTTCTGCTCCATGATAAATCCGGCGACCTAGGCGACGCCATCGCCGAGTGGACCGTCCTAAAAAATAGCGCCAGCAATCCAGAGGTGGCCCAATTTTTGAACTTCATCGCGGAGCATGACGCCCAGCTTCTCGAAGTGCTCAATGACGAAATTACCGCCCGGATTAAGGAACGAAATTACCTGTGCCACACAAACGTTACCCTCGAAGGAACCCGCCTGACCTCGTTTGGCGACAGTCTTTTCAAGGCCCTTTATCCCCAGGCAATTTGCTTTCCCTTCGATGGCTACCAAACCGCCGGCGGCAACGCCGCCAAGGATTGTCGCGACCTAACCATCGCGCTCTTTCAGGGCATTCTCAACCACGACTGGATTCAGGCCCGACCGGCCCAAACCCAGAACCGGGCCAACTCGCTGCTGCAGGATAAAGGCTGGGACGTTTTGGGTAATGATGGCCAAATCCTGAGTCTCCCGAGGTTCCGTGAGGCCGCCGCCATCTTCCGCACCTTGCAGGATACTCTCGAAAAAAATCAAGGTCTCGTCTTGGGCGCCGAATTGCGCAACCTCTGTCTGCCACCCAATGGCTGTAATCTGGCTTCGGCCGGTCTCTTGCTGGGCTTGTTTATCAGCGCCCGGCGCGAAAAAATAGCCTTCAACTTGGGTGGGAATGATATCAACCCCTCGCTTTGGGTTTCACAGGCCTTTGGCAATCGCAATCTGCTCCAACTAGAGGTTCTTGATAAAACCCACGTCCGCCTCATCAAGAAAACTGAGGCCGACGCTTGGGAAAAATTGCTCGCCGAGTGGGAAGTGGCCCAGGCTCATGTGGATAAGGTGGATTGGAGCAAAAGAGCCCTGGCCTTAAAACAATCGGTCAATGTCCCAGGGTTTCTCTTTGACCGTTACCAGCTATTGGAAGAACGCACCAGCCAGGCCAAGGCGGCCTTGGAGAATTGGGAGGCAAGATGCTACAAGCTCCAGCAGGCATATGAAGACGCCTACGAGCATAAAAATGCCGGCAACCTGAGTCGCTGGGGCGAAGAATTTGCCAGACTACATGCCAATATGCTGGAAAATCGAACATCGTGGACAGCCGAACAAATCAAGTGCGTTGAACCGATGATTGAGAAATGTCGGCAGGCGGTGATTCAGTTTTTTCAAACCTGGCTGGATAAGCAAGATGTCCTTGATATAGCAAGAATAGGAGATTTCAAACATCACATGAGCAATGTGAAGCTTAATCTTCAATCCTTAAAACTGACGACGCAAGTGCTAGCTCTGGAGGCTCATGTTGAAAAAATCGCAAAAGACGTCGAGGGACGTATTAAATGGGGAAATGCGGCCGAATTAGCTCGTGCTTTTCTCAGGACGAATGCGCCCAATCCAAATACCGGCGTGGCCCAGTTGAATCAGCTGATTGCAACGGCGACCACCCAGATCAGCTCGCTCACCGAAGCCTACAGCCATGTCAAAAGTCCGGATATTTTGGAACTCCGCACCCGCGTGGAATCGTTCAAGAAATCAGCCCAGAAAATTCTAGAAAGTCATAAAAGCCGTGCTGCCAAAATTGATAATTCACAGATTAAGAAGCCAGAGGATATTGAAGGATTGCTGGCTGAATTGCGCGCCCTGTTCAGCGTTTTTGACGGGTGCCAGGTGGATTTGGGCAATTTCACCATCTACCAAAAATGGCTGCAACGATTTGATGAAGATGCCGGCCGGCTGGACGATTCCAATCTCACCCCCGCCGCCTTCTCGAAGCTGGCCAAATCGCTCGCCAAGGAAGCCAAAACCGCCCAAACGGACGACGACGAGTTACCGTGGGATATCGAGGAAACCTACGAAATCTTGTTCGAGACCATCCAGGCCAGACGCGAAACCGCCGCCGAGAAGTGGCTTGCTGAAAATGTCCCGACCAAGAAAACCATTTCAGCACTCGAAGCCCGGGAGGCTCAACGCCTCAAAATCTTTCTCCAAAGCTCGCCGGCGTTCCTCTCCAAGGAACAAATCAAGAAAATGGAGGACGCCCTCAGCGCCTGTGAAGCCCGCCTCGACGATCTGCAGGTAGATGGTTTGCTCGCCAAGTTTGAAACCCTGTCCGACGCGGCGAAGCGCGAGTTCATGAAAAAGGCCGAGAAGCTGATGAAATAAAGTTGATGTTATCCAGCATGCGAACGTCCGTTAATTTTGTTATGAATTATGCCAGTATACAAATTGTGGGCGGCGGCGAGGACGGGATGCAAATTGGGCGGTTGACAACGGATCGGTTGTTGCATGATTAAAAGGGTGACATTATATGCTCACGTTTGCTCAAGCGTTGGAGTTGGCCGAGACCTGGATTAGGATCGTCACGGGAGATCAGGCCATTGTGGTCAAAGAGGACACGCTCAAACGACCCTACGGGTGGGTTTCCTCCAAGTCCACCCCCAAGTCCTCCTGCGCGTGGAGTTTGCGGGCGCGGGCAATTAACCAGTGGCCCAGTTCCGCATAAATCCGCCAATCCCGTTGTTCGTTGGCATCGGCCAAGGTGCTGCGGGCCACGTGGCCGCGAAGGCCCAGATGGTAGAGCAAGTTAGGGCGGGAGCGTAAGCAAGCTTCTATCTCGCGCAAACTCTCGCGATAAGTCAGTGGGGCGAAGGCCATACAAAGGAATTGATCCCAGCAAGTGAAGCTGCTGACTTTATAGTTTCCCTGGTATCGCTTGACTAAGCGGTGGAAATGGCAGTGCGGCACCCACTGCATGAGTTGCGCGAAAACGTGTTTTTCGATGAACATGCCCCATGTTGGCGCATTTTCTGCTGCGTGAAAACGCCGTTTTTGGGTTCTTCCGGAAAGTTTGAGTCTGATGCTAGCTTCATGGCAGGCTTCGGAGCATGAATCGAAGCTTGTTGTATCACGCCTTTGGAGTTCGCGGAGGTTACGATTACGTTCGGACTCTCTATG
>Ga0182014_10000862_pt1 | contig 41415 bp, 34 predicted proteins | sample 612S2DmetaG_FD_120489 | JGI IMG/M metagenome (GOLD analysis project Ga0182014, IMG submission 120489) | Permafrost microbial communities from Stordalen Mire, Sweden - 612S2D metaG | ecosystem: Environmental > Terrestrial > Soil > Wetlands > Permafrost | place: Sweden: Stordalen | collected... | reverse complement strand
GAGCGCCCGGTCATGGAGGGGACGTTCTGGCGCACCATGAAGGCCGCCGGGCCGGCACTGGTGGCCATGGGGGCGACCGTCGCCGTGGTCGTCGTGGGGACGATCGCACCGGCCACGGCAGCCGTCGACGTGTCGTCCGCCGGCCGCATTCCGCCGAGCGAAGTGCAGGCACTCCAGTCGGCCGGTGCCTTCACCCGCCATCCGGTCCGCTTCATGTTCGTCGGGGACTCGCTGTCGGTGACCATGGGGATCGGCCTGCAGGTCGGCACGGTGCACCGCTACGGGGTCACGGTGATCAACGAAGGGGACCTCGGCTGCGACATCGACGACCTCCCCACCATCTCCACCACCAACGGGCAGCAGGACGCCCCTGTGTCACCGTGCGCCCACTGGGCCACGCTCTGGGCCCACCAGGTGGCCGAGTTCCGTCCCGAGGTGGTGGGGGTACTGATCGGCCGGTGGGACATCCTCGACCACGTGGACGGCGGCAGCATCGTCCACATCGGCGAGCCCGCCTGGGACCGGCACCTGACCGGGGAGATCGATCACGTGGTCCAGGTGCTGTCGTCGCACGGTGCCAAGGTGGTGCTCTTCACCATGCCTTACATCGACCCGCCGGACGAGACGTTGAACGGTGCCCTGTCGCCCGAGGACAGCCCGACCCGGGTGGACGAGTTCAACCACATCCTCGCCGAGGTGGCGGCACGACATCCCGGCGTGGCCACCGTGATCGACCTGAACCGGATCCTCGACCCCGCCGGTCACTACCAGGGCGAGGTCGACGGAGTCACCGTGCGGTGGGCCGACGGGATCCACATCTCCAAGCAGGGGGGCGAGTGGCTGCAGGCACGCACCCTCCCGACGATCGCCCAACTCGGTCTGGACGTCCGTGCCCGCGGTGGGATCCGTCCGGGCTGAGCCCCATCGTTCCTGCTCGCGAGCGAATCCGGGAAATCGCTCCAGTTCGGGCCCGGGCCGGCCGATGCTCCTATCGGCGGCGCGATGCCGCCCGTCCCGCCCGGCGGAACAGAGGAGGGGGCACGATGCGACTGACGACGATGCGCCATCGGCGACGTGCCGTGTTCGGACTGGAGCCGACCGTTGCCGCTGCGCGATCGCGCAGGCGGGCGCCGCTGGTGCCGCCGGCCGACCCGCCGGCCGTTCGCCACCGCCCGACCCTCCTCGCCCCTGAGCGCGGACCGTCGCCCCGCCCGGCGGCATCCGACACCCCGGGCGACTGACCTCCCTCCCTCCGGTCCTCCCCCGGGGCCGGGTGGTGGGACTATGCGGGCCCGGCCGGGGTGGTGCATGGATCGACGGAGGCGGTGTCCCCCCGCCGCCTCCGTCCCCACCTCGACCAGGTCACGCGCACGACGGCGGTGACCACCACCACGGCGAGGATCGTCGGGACCGGGCCCAGCTCTGACCGGAACCGCTCGTTCTCGCCGACCTCGACGAGTGAGGTGGTCGTCAGTGCATAGGCGGTTGTCCACCACAGCACGGCCAGCGTGCCGGCAAGTGCCGGGTCGGACCTCCTCCGTCGCCACGCCAGCACCGGCGCCCCGACGAGTGCCAGCGCGTAGACGGCGATGGCCTGGCCCGACAGCCACGCCGGCCGGTGCCACCCGCGGGCGAAGACCACGAAGCCCGGTGCCGGGTCCTGGGTCGGCTGCCACTCGACGGCCCGGTCGTAGAAGCGCGCATAGGACCGTGTGGCCGGCCAGTTGACCGAGTCGGTGAAGTTCTGGTCGGTGCCGACGAACCACACCCCGAGCGAGTTGAGGACGTCGTCGGCGTACTCGTGGGGATGGGCACGGATCCAGGCCAGGTCGTCGTGCAGGTAGAGCGACGAGACGCGGACGTAGAGCGGGTTGTTGAAGTTGGTGGCACCGTCCGCCTTGTGCAGCGCACCGACCGCCGGGTCGGGGTCGGGCACCGCGACCACGTACCGGGGCGAGTAGACCTCGGGACCGGCGAACGGCGGGATCGAGGCCACGGCGTTCATCTTCCCCTGGCGCTGGAGTGCGGCGATCTGGTCGGCCGGTGCCCGGTACAGGATCGAGCGTGCCAGGTTCATGCCCAGCCAGCTGCTGGTCGCGGTCGTCCCGACCTGCACGTAGTCCTTCACGTACCAGCCGGCCACGACCAGGACCGGCACGGCGGCCACGGCCAGCACGGTCCGCCACCGGTGCCGCAGCACCACGACCACCGGAACCGCCGCCACCAGCAGCCACTCGACCTGGTAGGTGCTGTCGACCAGGACTACGGCCGCAGCGGCGCCGAAGAAGCCGAGGCCGAACCGGGCGCGCCCGGTCCGCAGGAAGCGCACCAGGCACCAGGCGCCGACCGTGCCGAACGCCGCCGTCGGGTAGGCATAGTTGAGCCAGTTCTCGTACAGGAGGTAGGCGGGGGAGGCGACGACCGCGACCAGGGTGACGACCAGGGCGGCCACGCGCGGGACCCGTAGCTCGACCTGGAGCAGGTAGGCGCACACCACCATGGCCAGGCCGAGCCCCAGCGCGCAGACCACCTCGATCGGCCGCCTCAGCCCGGTGGGCGCCTTGAGCAGGAACCCGGCGTAGAGGTTGAACAGCGGGGGCTGGCTGTTCAGGTGCCACACGCTGACGGCAAGGTGGTCACGCAGGAGCCGCACGTCGAGGAGCTGCCACATGTCGGTCAGCTGCGTGCCCCGCAGGACGCTGTCGTCGTAGCGGACCCCGGCGACCGCAGCCCAGATCCGGGAGATGCCGTAGGCCGCCACGAGCACCACGACGGGCACCGCGGGACGGGCGTCGAGGCCGCGTGGCCGGTCGGCGGCTGCGGGGGGGCGCTCCGTCGCAGGTCGGCCGTCGACCGGGTCGACGAGGGCCGTGGCCGGGCCCGGCGTGGCGGCGCCTGGGCCCGGGTCGGTCATCCTCGGAACTGTAGTGAGCGACGGGCCCGAGCCCGGGGTCCCCGCAGCCGCCCCGTTCCGGCTCAGGGGCCGGGTGTGGTCCGCCCGAGGACACAGGCGGCCGCCCGGCCCGGGGCGGCTACGGCGGCCGGTGTGGTGGTGCAGGCGATGAACGTCGCAACGGTTACAGATGCGACCGCGGCCGCACGGGTCGGCACGTCCCACACCCATGCTCCGGCCTCGACGCGCGGGACCTCGTCGAGGGCCGCGGCGAAGGTGGCGACGGCCACGGGCACCGACCGACCCTGGAGCGACCGCGGCCACCCCTGCTCCGACGGCACCACGATCGTGGTCACCCCCCAGTCGTGGAGGGCGAGGCGGAGCCGGGCCGACTCGTCAGGTCGCCCGGTGGGCAGCGGCAGGAACCCGTCGGACAGGTTCTGCAGGTCGGCGTTCGCCCGGGCATCCGAGCGTTGCCGGGCCGAGGGGCGGGCCGGTGCCGCGGGCGTGATGCTCCCCCCGCCGACGAGCGACCAGCGCAGGTCGCCGACCGCCTGCCACGTCATCGGTGCCCGGAGGCCCGAGGACGCATACGGGTACGTGAGCACGACATCGTCCGTGGGCAGCGTGGAGCCGACCGTCGTGAACCACCGGGGCACGTCGACGGGACGGGTGGTGAAGGGGAGCCGGTACCCGAGGGCCAGGGGGAGCAGGGCTGTGGCGGCCAGTCCCCACGCCACCAGGGTGCCCGGCCGAGGGAGGCGGGGACGTGCCGGCGCCGGGCCCCAGGCCCGGGCCCGGTCGAGGATCACCCCGAGCATCACCGCGGCGAAGAGGTCGGCGATCCCGGCGATGCGGTCGGGCACGACGTTCTCGACCAGCGGGAGGTGGTCGAAGAGGCGCCAGGGCCAGGCGACCGCCCCGAGGGACAGGCCCTCCAGGGCCACGAGCATGGCGGCGCAGAACCACAGCCGGCCGTCCCGTCGGAACCAGGCCAGGCCGACCACCAGCACGGCGACCATGCCGAGTCCCAGGTAGCCGAGCAGCAGTGGGTGGCTGCCGAAGTAGCCGTACGTCTCGAGCACGGCGTTCGGACCCCGGTCGTGGGCGTCCGCCGGGAGCAGGAGGGTCCGCCACGCGCTCCCGAAGTACTGGATGTCGGGCCACACGGTGGCCGGCAGCGCCCGCGGTCCGGCCACGGCGTACCACGCCGGGTAGGCCAGCAGCACCAGCCCGGCGCCGGCCGCGGTGGCGAGTCCTGTCGCGGCATGGCCCACCCGGGTGACGACCGCGCGCCGGTCCCGGACGAGGCCCGCCACCACCAGCAGGAAGATGCCGAGCACCGCGGCCAGCGCACAGACGACCAGGAGCTCGGAACTGAGGAAGAACTGCAGGGTGCAGAGGCCGCCGAGGGCGAGTCCCCAGGGCCAGGCACGACCGCGTTGGCGCACCAGCAGCTCGTCGAGGCACAGGAACATGAGGGGTGGCGCGACGAGCGTGGCGAACTCCACGTGCTGGAGGGCGAGATTCTCGATCACGAAGGGGGAGAAGCCGTAGAACAGGCCGGCAAGGAACGCGGCCGGCTGCCAGGTCGTCCATCGCAGCAGCAGGGCCCGTGCCGACAGTGCGGTGACCACCGGTGCCAGCGTGGCGGCCACGTTCAGCGAGGCGACCGGTCCGAAGGCCCAGGTGACCGGCACGAGCGGGACGCTGATGGCCAGGAAGCTGGTGTTGGCCGGCAGATTGATGCCGTAGGGGTGCAGGGCGCGGGTGGAAAAGAACAGCGGGTCGCCGTGGCGCAGGGCGTAGGCCGGCCAGGACATGAACCACGTCAGGAGCGAGGTGTCGCCGCAGCCGCAGGTGGACGTCGACGTCGGGTCGTGGAGCCACACACCGGACCACATCACTAGGGCAAGGGCGAGGTAGAGCACGGCGGCCCGTCCGTGGGCCGTCCAGCGGCTCCGGGGGGCGTGCATCCGCGCAATGTACTGCCCGGGGGTCGAACGGTCGTGCCGGTCGTGCCGGTCCCGCCGGTCACGCCGGAAACGCCGGTCCCGCTCGCGGTGGCACGGCGGGTGGGATACCGTGCGTCCTCACCGGGGGCCCGCCGAAGCGTGTCGCCGGGAGACGTCCGAGGAAGCGCGCCATGACCACCCCGACCCCGGAGGCACCCCGGCACCGGTTCCACGCCGACGCACTGGTCGACCGACCGTCGGCCACCGGGGGCGGCCGGGTCTTCGGACTCGACGGCCTACGGGCGGTCGCCGTCCTGCTCGTGCTCGGCTTCCACTTCGGCATCGGGTGGCTCGGTGGCGGATTCTTCGGCGTCGACGTCTTCTACGTCCTGTCCGGCTTCCTCATTACCGGACTGCTCCTGGCCGAGTTCGAGCGTCGGGACAGGATCGGGCTCGGGGCCTTCTGGCTGCGTCGGGCCCGCCGCCTGCTGCCCGCGCTCCTGCTGGTCCTGGTGGCCGTGACGCTGATGGTCCGGTTCGCCGAGCCGGCCGGCACCTACCCCGGGTTCCGCGGCGCCGCCCTGTCGGCGCTGTTCTACGTCTCCAACTGGTGGCAGGTCGCCACCAGTGGCAACTACTTCGTGTCCACCGCGGCGACCTCGCCGCTCACCCACACCTGGTCGCTCGCCGTGGAGGAGCAGTTCTACCTGGCGTGGCCGCTCGTCGTCCTGGCCGTGCTCCACCTCGCCAGGTCGTTCCGCCGCGGTGTGCGGGCCGTCCTGGTGGTGGCCGCCGTCGGCGCCGTCGCCTCCGCCGTGGAGATGGCGGCCCTCTTCCACCCGGGCGGCAACACCACGCGGCTCTACTTCGGTACCGACACCCATGCCCAGTCGGTGCTGGTCGGGGCCGTCCTGGCCTGCCTGCTGACACTGGTGGCGCGACGTCGTGGCGCGACCGGCATGGACCCGGCGGTGCGGGGCGTGCGGGCCCGTGTGGCCGTGACGGCCGCCGGCCTCGTCGGTGCCGTCGTCGTGCTGGTGGTGTCGCGTCTGCTCGGTGGGGCGTCGCCCGCCACCTACCGGGGTGGGTTCCTCCTGGTCGCGCTGTGCTCGGCGGCGGTGATCGCAGCCGTCGTCACGGTGCAGCGCGGCCCGGTGGACCGGTTCCTGTCGGTCGCCCCGCTGGTGTGGCTGGGCACGTTGTCCTACGGGATCTACCTGTGGCACTACCCGGTGGCCGTGTACCTCGACGCCGCGCGCACGGGCCTGCACGGGGTGGCGCTGCTGACGCTGCGGTCGGTGGTGACGGTGGCCGTGGCGGCGGCCAGCTTCTACCTGGTCGAGCGCCCGGTCATCGAGCGTCGCTTCTGGCGCACCCTCCGCTCGGCCGGTCCGGCCGCCGTGGCCGTCGGGGTGACGGTGGCCGTGGTGGTGGCGGGCACCGCCGGCCAGGCCACCGCAGCGCCCACCTCGCCGGCCGGACTGGCCGGCACCCGTGCGACGGCCGCCGAGTGGCGGGCCGTCCACCTGGCCAGCTTCGACGGGTCGGGGCACCGCCTGCGCGTCCTGATCGTCGGCGACTCGCTGGCGCTGACCGTGGCCGTCGGCATGGCGCCCTACGCCGGTGCCTACGGCATCGACCTCGGCGGTCGCTCGCACACCGGTTGCGGCGTGGCCGTCGCCCTGCCGCTGTCGGACCACGGCGTGGTCGGCGATCTGTTCCCCAACTGCCCGACGTGGCCGACGTGGTGGAGCGACGACGTGCGACAGCTGCATCCCCAGGTCATCGGCCTCGTCATCGGCTTCTGGGAGGTGATGGACCGGGTGGTCGACGGACGCTGGCAGCACCTCGGCGACCCTGGCTTCGACGCCTACGAGACGGCCCAGTTGGAGCGTGCCGTCGCCATCCTGTCCTCCGGCGGGGCGAAGGTGGCGCTGTTCACCGCGCCGTACTTCCACACCGGCGAGCAGCCCGACGGCAGCCCGTGGCCCCAGGACGACCCCGCACGCGTGGACCGCCTGAACCAGCTCCTGGGCGAGGTGGCCCGTCGACGCCCGGGCGTGGTCAGTCTGGTTCCGCTCAACCGGTTCCTCGACCCGCAGGGGCGTTTCACCTGGACACTGGACGGCCATGTCGTCCGCCAGGGCGACGGCGTCCACACCACCCTGGCCGGCGGCACCTACCTGGCGCCCCGGGTACTCCCGCTGCTGGCCACCATCGGTCGGTCCTGACGGACGCCCTGGTCAGGGGAGTGCAGGCCCCTCTCCGAGCCGCTCCGCCGCATTAGTTAGGATAACTAACTATACTCACGACATGACCTCGACCCTCCCGGCACCGACCGACGGCCCCGCCGGGGGAGCGGCCAGGTCCGAGGCTACGGCGGACCCCTCCGAGGCGGACTCCTCCGAGGCGGAGCTCGCCTCGCGCCTGCGCCTCGCCGTCACCCGTCTGCACCGTCGGCTTCGTCAGCATGCAGCCGCAGGGCTGACACCCTCCCAGGCTTCGGCGTTGGCCGGGGTGGACCGGCTCGGCTCACCCACCCTCGGCGCCCTGGCGGCGCGGGAGTCCGTGCAGCCGCCGAGCATGACCAAAGTGGTGGCCGCCCTCGAGGACCGCGGCCTCGTCACCCGGGTCACCGACCCCGACGACCGCCGCAGCGCGCGGCTCACCCTCACCCCGGCGGGAGCGGAGACGCTCCGCCAGTCGCGCTCGATGCGGACGGCCTTCATCGCCGACCGGCTGCACCGACTCGAGCCCGCCGACCGCGCCGCGCTCGCCGACCTGACCGACCTCCTCGAGCGCCTGGTCGACATGGACGACCGGTGAGCGCCATCCGCGCCGCGGCGCGCCAGACCTTCAGCTCGCTCCATGTCCGGAACTTCCGCCTCTTCTTCACCGCGCAGCTCATCTCGGTGTCCGGCACCTGGATGCAGTCGGTGGCACAGGCCTGGTTGGTCCTCCACCTGACCGACAGCGGTGTCGCCCTCGGCATCGTCGTCGGGCTCCAGTTCCTGCCCATGCTCCTCTTCGGGCCGTTCGGCGGCCTCATCGCCGACCGGTCCAACAAGCGCAACGTGCTCTTCATGACCCAGACGGGGGGCGGCCTGCTGGCACTCGTGCTCGGCATCCTGGTGGTGACGGACACCGTTGTCCTCTGGCAGGTGTACCTGCTGGCCGGCCTGCTCGGTGTGGTCAACCTCTTCGACAACCCGACCCGGCAGACCTTCATGATCGAGATGGTCGGCCGCGACGACCTGGCCAACGCCGTCAGTCTCAACTCCTCGTTGGTGAACATGTCGCGGGTGCTGGGACCGGCCATCGGCGGCGTCGTCATCACCGTGTTCGGACTCGGCGTCTGCTTCTTCGTCAACGCCGCCTCCTACGTGGCCGTGATCGTCGGCCTGTCCATGATGCGGACCCGCGAGCTGCACCGCGGCGATCCCGTGCCCCGGGCCAGGGGACAGATCCGCGACGGTTTCCGCTACGTCTGGGCAACGCCGGCGCTGCGCAACGTCCTGCTGTCGGTCGCCCTGATCGGGATCTTCGCCTACAACTTCACGGTGACCCTGGCCCTGTTGGCCAAGGGGACGTTCCATGGCGGCGCTGGGACCTACGCTATGCTCACCGCGTGCATGGGCGCCGGTGCCGTGGTCGGTGGACTCTTCGTCGCCCACCACGCCAGGCCCACGCCCCGCCTGCTACAGGTACTGGCCCTGGTGTTCGGCGGGCTGCTCGCCGCCGTGGCGCTGGCCCCCACGTTGCTGACGGCGGACCTGCTGATCGTGCTCATGGGTGCGGCGTCGATCGGCTTCATCGCCACGGCCAACGCCACCCTCCAGCTGACGGCGGAACCGGCCATGCGTGGCCGGGTCATGGCGCTCTACGCCATGGCCTTCCTCGGCACGACACCGATCGGGGCGCCCCTGGTCGGGGCGATCGCCCAGTGGACGAACCCGCGGATCGCCCTACTGGTCGGCGCGGTGGCCACGGTGTTGTCGGCCGGACTGCTGATGTGGCGTCACCAGGTCCGCCTGCGGGGCGACGATGCCACCGGCCACGCCGTCGAGCTCGCCGCCCTCGAGGAGACCGAGTCCGACACGCGGATCGCCTGAGCCGCCCTGTCGACGGTCGGGCCGGCCGTCCGGTCAGCCGGCGGCAGCCGGCTTTGGCTCCTTCGGCAGGCCGAGCACCCGCTCGCCCACGATGTTGCGCTGGATCTCGGCCGTGCCGCCCCAGATGGTCTCGGACCGGGAAAAGAAGAACGATGCCTGCAGGGCGCTGACCGGGTAGTCCTCCCGACCGCGACGCAGTCCCTCGTCGGACACCTCGTCCGGATCACCGGTCAGGATCTGGGCGTCCATGCCCAGGATGTCCATGGCCAGTTCCATCGTCTCCTGGTGGAACTCCGACCAGTTCATCTTGTTGGCCGCGCCGAGTGCCGCCATGTGGTGGGTGCCGTTCAGCGCGTCGGTCAGTGACCGGTAGCCGTTGATCTCCATGATCTTGACCTTGGACCACGCTGTGGCCAGCCGTTGGCGGATCAGCGGGTCGTGGATCCTGCCGTTCGCCCTAGCCGTGGCGATGATCGTGTCGAGCTCCCGCAGGAAGCGGCGGTGGCCGGTCGTGGCCGACGAACCGCGCTCGAAGCCCAGGGTGGTCATGGCCACCTTCCAGCCGTTGTTGACGCCGCCCACGACGTTCTCCTTGGGGCAGCGCGCATCGGTGATGAAGATCTCGTTGAAGTCCGCACTGCCGTCCACCTGGGCGATCGGTCGGACCTCGATGCCCTCCTGGTCCATGGGGACCAGGAGGTAGGAGATGCCGGCGTGCTTCGGGGCGTCGGGGTCGGTCCGGGCCAGCAGGAAGATGTAGTCGGCGAACTGGGCCTGGGTGGTCCACACCTTCTGGCCGTTGATGACCCACTCGTCGCCGTCGAGCTCGGCACGGGTCGTGAGGCCGGCCAGGTCGGAGCCGGCGTCGGGCTCGCTGAAGCCCTGGCACCAGGCGATGGTGCCCTTCAGGATGCCGGGTATGAACTGCTGCTTCTGCTCCTCGGAGGCCCACTGGAGGATGGTCGGTCCGACCAGCGTGTCGCCGAAGAAGTCGGCCCGCAGCGGTGCCTCGGCCCGGGCGAACTCCTCGTTGAGGACCACCGACTCCATGAGGCCGAGCCCTTTGCCGCCGTATTCCTCGGGCCACGAGGCGCAGATCCAGCCCCCCTCGAAGAGCTTGGCCGTCCAGTCGGCCAGGAACGCCTTGCGCTCCTCCTTGGTCATCGAGAACCCGGGCGTGCCCCAGCCCTCCGGCAGGTTGTCGGCCAGCCACTGGCGGATCTCAGTGCGGAACGGCTCGGTCTCAACGGGGTAGTTCAGGTCCATGCGGGCGAGAATACCCGTCGGCCGCGGATGCGGACAGGTGGCGGGTGGCACCGGGACGGGCCCCGGTGGCCACCCCCGCGGCGGTGGGGTGCGTCTACGCTTGGTGGCGCATGAGCACGAGTGACGTGGCGACGCACGCCGACATGGAGATCCTGCATCTCTCCAACATCGTCCGGCGTCCCCTGGCCGACTTGGGCGGCGACCGCATCGGTCGGGTGAAGGACCTGGTCGTACGCCTCGGCGACTCACCGCACCCACCGGTGGTGGGCCTGGTCGTGACCATCGGCGAGCGGGACCTGTTCGTCCCCATCCGCAAGGTCGCGGCCTTCGAGCCGGGGCGGGTCCTCTTCGACGGGCGCCGGGTGGACCTGCGCCACTTCGAGCGCCGCGAGGGCGAGCTGCTGCTGGCCCGGGACCTGCTGGCCCGCCACGCCATCAATTTCGTCGGCGGTCGCATCATCAAGGCCAACGAGATCGAGTTGGCCAAGGTCGCCGACACCTGGGAGGTCGTGGCCGTCGATCCCTCGAGCCGCCCGCTGCTGCGTCGCCTGCTGCCCGGGCCGCTCGGAACGGGTACCAAGCCGGGGCCGATGGTCGACTGGGCCAGCATCGAGCCGTTCGTGGCCCACGTCCCCACGTCGAAGCTCCGCATCCCCTACCGCAAGCTCAAGAAACTGCACCCGGCCCAGATCGCCGACCTCGTCGAGGCCGCGTCCCACGAGGAGGGCGAGGAGATCATCGAGGCGGTCGGCGAGGACCACGAGCTCGAGGCCGACGTGTTCGAGGAACTCGACGCCGAGCACCAGGCGGAGTTCGTCCGCAGCCGTTCCGACACCGAGGCGGCGCGGCTGCTCGGATCGATGGCCCCGGACGACGCGGCCGACCTGATCGGCGACATCGACCAGGAGCGGCGGCTCCCGATCCTGAACCTGATGCCCGAGCCCCAGCAACGCAAGGTCCGGTCACTCCTCAGCTACCACCCCGAGACGGCCGGCGGCCTGATGAGTCCCGACTTCCTCTGCCTGCCGGCAAGCCTGACCGTGGCAGAGGTGCTCGATGCGGTCCGCACCAGCAGCTTCGCCCCCGAGGCGCTCAACGTGGTCTTCGCCGACGGCGTGGAGGGCGAAGTCGTCGGCTCGGCCTCGGTGGTCCGCCTCGTGCAGTCCGCCCCCGCTGCACCGTTCGGCACGGTGTGCGAGGAGAACCCGCTCCACCTGCACCCGGACTGGGACCTCGGCGAGATCGTGCGCAAGATGTCCGACTTCAACCTCATCGTGGCCCCCGTGCTCGACCCCGAGCACCACACGGTCCTCGGCGTGGTGACGGTCGACGACGTGCTGGAGCTCCTGCTCCCCACGGGGTTCCGACGTGACTTCGGTCGCACGGCGGTGGAGGACTGACATGGTCCGTTACCTGAAGCAGTCCGGTCCTCCGATCATCGTCGGGTACCCCCCCAGTCCCGTTCGGTAACCGGGTGCGTGGCTGCGCCGCGTACCCGGAGGTCCCCGCCCCGAGGGCCTCCAACCGACCGACCGGGCCGACGCGTCGGCCCCACTGCACGAGCGCCGGGCCGTGGGCCCGGATCGACCAGCACGACGGAGCGGCACGAACGCGGCCGACCACCGAACCATCAGCGGGGCGCCACGGCGCCCAGAGGTACCTCATGGCTCGAACGCCATCACAGCAGGAACAACCCGAGGAGCACGACGCGTCGGCCGTCCTCGACAGCGCGCACGTGGGAGACATCCACGGCGCCTTCGGGACCATCCGCGAGCACGACCTCGACTCGCGCCGCTCGTGGACGGCGCGTCTGCTCACCCTGCTCGCCATCATGGGACCGGGCCTCATCGTGATGGTGGGCGACAACGATGCCGGCGGGGTGGCCACCTACAGCCAGGCCGGCCAGAACTTCGGGCTCTCGCTGCTGTGGGTACTGCCGCTGCTGATCCCGGTGCTGGTGGTCAACCAGGAGATGGTGGTGCGCCTCGGAGCGGTCACCGGCGTCGGGCACGCCCGGCTGATCAACGAGCGGTTCGGCAAGTTCTGGGGTGCCTTCTCGGTCGGCGACCTGTTCATCCTCAACTTCCTCACCATCGCCACCGAGTTCATCGGCGTCAGCCTGGCGCTGGACTACTTCGGCGTGAACAAGTACTGGTCGGTCCCGCTGGCGGCCGTCGGCCTCGTGGTGATGACGGCCTCGGGCAGCTTCCGCCGGTGGGAGCGCTTCATGTTCGTCTTCATCGCGGTGAACTTCCTGGTCATCCCCCTGGCCTTCACCTCCCACCCGAGCCCGGGTTCCTTCCTGCACGGCCTGGTGACACCCGGCGTGCAGGGTGGCTTCAACTCGACGTCGGTACTCCTGATCATCGCCATCGTGGGGACGACGGTCGCCCCGTGGCAGCTGTTCTTCCAGCAGTCGAACATCGTGGACAAGCGGATCACCCCCCGGTGGATCAACTACGAGCGGGCCGACACGGTGGTCGGCTCGCTGATCACGGTGTTCGCCGCTGCCATCCTGATGGCGGTGGTGGCCAGTGCTTTCGCCGGGACCCACTACTTCGGCAACTTCACCAACGCCGGTGGTGTGGCGCGGGGACTCCAGCACGAGGTGGGCCGATTTGCCGGCGCAGTGTTCGCCATCATCCTGCTGAACGCCTCGATCATCGGCGCCGCCAGTGTGACCCTGTCCACCAGCTACGCCTTCGGCGACGTGTTCGGCGCCCACCACTCGCTCCACCGCGGCTGGCGCGACGCCAAATTCTTCTACGGCGCGTTCACCGCCATGGTGGTCCTGGCCGCCGGCATCGTGCTGATCCCCGGGGCACCGCTCGGACTGATCACCACCGGTGTCCAGGCCCTGGCCGGCGTGCTCCTGCCGAGCGCGACGGTGTTCCTCCTACTGCTGTGCAACGACAAGCAGGTCCTCGGACCCTGGGTGAACCGCCTGTGGCTCAACATCCTGGCGAGCGTCATCGTGTCGATCCTGCTGGCGATGTCACTGGTGCTCATGCTGACGACGCTGTTCACCTCGGTGAACGTCACGCTCCTGGCCGAGGTCCTGGGGGGCGTCCTCCTGGCGTGCTACCTGGTCGCCGCCGTCATCCTGGTCCGCAACCGGTCCCGTCGGGAGCCGGTGCCGGTGGTGCCGATGGAGCGCAAGGCCACCTGGCGGATGCCCCAGCTCAGCCTGCTCGAGCGTCCGACCTGGTCGAAGACGCGCCTGATCGGCATGTGGGGCCTGCGCGTGTACCTGGTGGTGGCGGTCCTGTTGCTCTTGGTCAAGGCCGTGCAACTGGGCCTCCACCACGGAGGGTGACGGGCGACCTGGGCCGGTCCGGGTGGGCGGGGTTTGCGCATCGGCCCTGCTCGCGAGAGTATCTGTCTCTTATGTGCACCCCTGCGCCGGACCGTCATGCCTAGCCTCCGGTTCGGTCGCAACAAGGTCAAGGGTCCGAAGAAGCCACCTCCCGTCCCCGAGCGCATCCCGCCCCGCCCGCCGGCACCCGGCGGCCTGCGGATCGCCTTCCTGGTCTACCGGGGGAACCCGCGCTGCGGCGGCCAGGGCGTCTACACGCGCCATCTGACCCGCGAGCTGGTGGCCCTCGGCCACTCGGTGGAGGTCTTCGCCGGCCAGCCGTGGCCCGAGGTCGACGAGGGCGTCGGGTTCACCCCGGTGCCGAGCCTCGACCTGTACCGCGACCCCGACCCGTTCCGGGTGCCCCACCTGGCCGAGTTCGTGAACTCGTACCCGACGTCGGTCGCCGCCCTCGAGTTCGGGGTGATGTGCACGGCCGGGTTTCCCGAGCCGTGGACCTTCTCGATCCGGGCCCGCCGGATGCTGGCCGCCCGCCGCGACGAGTTCGACCTGGTCCACGACAACCAGTGCCTCGGCTACGGCATCCAGGGGATGATGGACGACGGCTGGCCGGTCCTCGAGACCCTGCACCACCCCATCACCGTCGACCGCCAGCTGGCACTGAGCCACACGACCAACCCCTGGCAGCAGTTCAGCCAGCGCCGTTGGTTCGGCTTCCTGCGGATGCAGGTCAAGGTCGCCCGCTCGCTGCCCCGGATCATCACCGTGTCGCAGTCGTCCAAGACCGACATCACCGCCCAGATGGGGGTCGAGTCCGACCGGATGACCATCGTCCCGGTGGGCGTGGACCACACGGTCTTCCGTCCCCGCGAGGACGTGGAACCGGTCCCGGGCCGCATCATGGTCACCTCGTCCTCCGACGTCCCGATGAAGGGCCTGGTGCCCCTGCTCGAGGCGGTCGCCAAGCTCCGCACCGAGCGGGAGATCGAACTGGTCGTGATCGGCAACCCCCGGCCCGAGGGGCGGGTGGCCAAGGCGATCGAGCGGCTCGACCTGGGCCCGATCGTGCGCTGTGTCACCGGCATCAGCGACGACGAACTGGCCCGCAACTACGGACAGGCCCAGGTGGCCGTGGTCCCGTCGCTCTACGAGGGCTTCTCGCTGCCGGCCATCGAGGCCATGGCCTGCGGTGTGGCCCTCGTGGCCACCACCGGCGGCGCACTGCCCGAAGTGGTCGGCACCGACGGCGAGACGGGCCTGCTGGTCCCGCCGGACGATCCGGGCGCCCTGGCCCAGGCCATCGGCCGACTGCTCGACGACGACGTCCTGCGGGCGACCCTCGGGGCCGCCGGCCGCGAGCGGGTGCTCGGCCGGTTCACCTGGCAGGTCACGGCGGCCGGCACGGCCGACCAGTACCGCAAGCTGCTCGAGGACAAGGAGGCCGGCCGATGCTGACCGTCGACTACGAACGCCTCGGCGTCCGCTCCGGCGACAAGGTGCTCGATCTGGGCTGCGGCTTCGGCCGCCACGCCTATCAGGCCGCCCGGCTGGGGGCCGAGGTGGTGGCCTTCGACTTCGGCGCCGACGAGGTCCGCAACGTGCAGGACACCTTCGGCGCCATGATGGTGGCCGGTGAGCTCGACCTCGTCGAGTCGCGGGTGGGCGCCGTCCAGGGCGACGCGCTGGCGCTGCCGTTCGCCGACGACTCCTTCGACCGGGTGATCGCCTCGGAGATCCTGGAGCACATCCCCGACGACGAGCAGGCCATGGCCGAGCTGGCCCGGGTCCTCCGTCCCGGCGGCACCATGGCCATCACCGTGCCCCGCACCGGACCGGAGTTCATCAACTGGGCGCTGTCCGAGGAGTACCACAACGTGCCCGGCGGCCACGTCCGGATCTACCGCCAGAGCCAGCTCGTGGAGCGCCTCGAGGGCACCGGCATGCAGGCCACCGGCCACCACCACGCCCACGGGCTGCACGCGCCCTACTGGTGGCTCAAGTGCCTGGTCGGCACCAAGAACGACAAGAACCCGGCCGTCGCCGCCTACCACCGGCTGCTGGTGTGGGACATCGAGAAGGCACCCACCTTCACCCGCACGGCCGAGCGCATCCTGAACCCGCTCGTCGGCAAGAGCCTGGTGGTCTACCTGGTCAAGCCGCTGCCGGCCACCCGGTACGGGGCGCCGAGCCCGGTGGGGGCCAGCGCATGAGGGTGGTCCCCGAGGTCCCGGGCATCATCAGCGCCGCCGACGTACTGGAGACGGCACGGTCCATCGTGGCCGTGCAGCGACCCGACGGGATGATCCCGTGGTTCCCGGGTGGCCACTGCGACCCGTGGAACCACGTCGAGGCGGCCATGGCCCTCACGGCCGTCGGCCTCGACGCCGAGGCCGACGCCGCCTACCAGTGGCTCGTCGACACCCAGCTACCCGACGGCAGCTGGTTCAACTACTACCTCCACACCGGGGTCAAGGACGCCCGCCTCGACACCAACGTCTGCGCCTACCTGGCCACGGGGGCGTGGCACCGCTACATCTCGACCGGCGACCTCGACGGCCTCGAGCAGCTCTGGCCGACGGTTGCGGCCGGCGTCGACTTCGTCCTGCGCTGGCAGCGCCTCGACGGCTCCATCCGGTGGTCGCTCGACTCGGCCGGCATCCTCGAGGAGTACGCCCTGCTGACGGGTTCGTCGTCGATCTACCACAGCCTCCGCTGTGCCATCGCCATCGCCGAGCGCCTCGGCCAGGAGCGGCCGGACTGGGAGCTGGCCGCCGGTGGACTGGCCCACGCCGTGGCCCACGACCCCGATGCCTTCGCCCCCAAGGTCGAGTTCGCCATGGACTGGTACTACCCGATCCTGTCCGGCGCACTGTCCGGCGACGCCGCCCATCGGCGGATCGACGGCTCCTGGTCCACCTTCGTGATGGAGGGCCGCGGCGTCCGCTGCGTGTCGACCGGCGAGTGGGTGACGGCCGCCGAGACGGCCGAGTGCGTGCTGGCACTGGACGCCCTCGGCCGCGACGACGAGGCCCGCGAGCTGTTCCGCTGGGTCCAGGCGCTGCGCAACGACGACGGCTCCTACTGGACCGGCATGGTCTACCCCGAGGAGGCGACCTACCCGCCGCTCGAGCGCTCGACGTACACCGCCGGCGCCATGGTGCTGGCCGCCGACGCGCTGGGCCACAGCACACCGGCCTCCGGCCTCTTCCGGGGTGAGGGACTGCCCAGCCACCTCGACCTGACCGAGCCCGCTCCCGCGGCACCGGTCGAGCCGGCCCTGCGGTCCCCGGGCGCCCCCGGCGTCGCCTGAGTCCTGCCTCCGGGCCGGGGAGGCAGCGGAACCCCGGGAACTCTCAGGAGACCCCCAGCAGGGGAGCATGGACGTCACTGGTGGCCTTCGTACCGTCGTTGTCGAGGGAGGTGGACGACGCCGACCGACCACGTCGTCCGAATCGACGCTGAAGCCAAGGTCAACGACGATCGACACGTGGTCGGCGCCTCCTAGCCGACTGCTGACTGCGGTCGGCTGAAGCCGTCCGCAGCCAGTGGCGCCGTCGGCCGGGGGCGGACCGTTCCGGACGATCTCGACGCCTGGGCCCCCGTACCCCCGACCGGGGAGACGTCCGCGACCAAGAGCAGTCGGAGCCGGTCAGGGAACCGGCGGACGTCCCCCTGGGGTCGGGGCCGCGGCCGGCAGTGGGGTCCGGCGGCGGGTCTGCGAGCTCGCGGGGTCCAGTCGGCCTACGACCAGGGGCCGGCCGGGCACCGTCATGGACTGGGGATCCCGTCGGACTCACACATGACGAACAACGAATACCGAGGGCCAGCGCTACCCGGATGGAGGCGCGGTCGTCTGCGACGTGCGTGCCCGCTGCCGACCGATGTGGTCGTTGCGTTCGACCGGGTCCCCGGCTCAGATGCGACGCAGGATGCGCAACGAACCGCAGGCGCCGTCCTCGGCGAACTCGCCCGAGTCGAGAGCGGCTCGCCAGATCTCGTACGGCGGTCGACCGCCGTCTGCCGGATCGGGGAACACGTCGTGGATGGCCAGCCATCCGCCGCGGACGACGTGGGGTGCCCATCCGCGGTAGTCCGCCCAGGCGGGTTCGTCACCGTGGCCACCGTCGATGAAGCAGAACGTCAGTGGTGTGGTCCATCGCGAGCTCACCGTCGGCGAGTCGCCGACCAACCCGACCACCGATGACTCGAGGTCGGCGGTGATCATCGCCCTCCGCCAGTGGGGGAGGGTGTCGATCCGACCCGTGTCCGGGTCGACGAGCGAGCTGTCGTGGTGCTCCCAGCCGGCCTGGTTCTCCTCGGAACCGTGGTGGTGGTCGAGGCTGAACAGGACCGCGCCCGTCTCCTCGGCCGCCGCACCCACGTAGGTGGTGGACTTGCCGCACCAGGCGCCGATCTCGACGAAGGTGGCCTGGGGCGCCGAGGAACCTGCGCGCACGGCGGCCTGGAACAGCGCCTCGCCCTCGTCGTCGGGCATGAAGCCGGTGGTCGTCCGGGCGAGAGCGAAGAGGTGCTCCCGACGCTCCTCGACCGTCTGCTGGTCGGCAGCTGCGTGTGCCGTGCGGGTCGATTCCATCCGTCAACCTTCCCACACCGGAGGCGGCCCCTCGGCAGCCGACACGCCCTGCTGTGCGTCTCTGACCAGGTGGTTGGGGGGGAAGCCTGTAGTTGCTGGAGCCGACGCGTCGACGTGCCCGTCCACCGGCCGCTGCGGTCAGTCGGGGGCGAGGCCGTAGACCAGGGAGCCATCCGGCTCCACGTCGTAGACCTCGATGCCGTCCTCGACGTGGGCGGCATCCGCACCTAGCGCAACGGCGACCTTGTTGAGGGCGTTACGGGTCACGTCGAGGACCAGCTCGACCTGTTGGTCGGGTCGGGCCTCGGCCTGCAGGGCGGCCACGACGTCGGCCCCGATCCGGCCGGGCGTCCACAGCATGGCGTCACAGAAGGCCAGGGATGCGCGAGCGAGCGCCGACAGGGAGCTGTCGGCGTAGTGGTCGACGGCGTCGAACTCCGCCTCGGTCGCACCGGCGCGCAGCGCGCTGCGGCTCCGCAGGGACCTGCAGAGGCGGCAGTCGTGCTGTCGGGCACCGCGCAGGCGCACGAGCTCGGACGTGACCGGGTCGAGGGCGTCGAGCGCCGGCACCACCCGCATCAGGCGGTCGAGGGCGCCCCAGATCCCGGCGGGAGCCGGCTCGACCTGTGGTGGCGGCCAGCCTCCCGGACCGAACAGGGCGACGAGCGCGGCCCGGGTGCGGGGCACCATGTCGACCACCCACAGGGACGCGACCAGCCCGCCGGCGAGCGGCCCGGTGGCGGCCAGGAAGTCGTCCCGCAGCGTCGGACTGATCGAGGCGACGTCGAGACAGCACTGCTCGGCGAAGGCAAGGACGGCCGACGAGTCACCTTTCCACCCGGCCCCGGCGGCACCATGGGGCGGCGTGAGGGGTTCGAGGCCGAGCAGATCGGCCGTCCTAGCGGCCACGGTGGCCACGACCGCCGTGGTGCCGCTGGCGGACGCCTCGGCCCAGAGGGCGCCGATGACGCTAGCGAGGGCGTCGGCACTGTCGGGCGCCACGTGGCGCAGGGTCGCGGCACCGGTGGTCACGCCCACGACGCTACCGCCCTGTCGTCCTCGTCACCGGTGGGCGATCGTCACGATGCCATCCGACTTGTCATCGCGATCATCGATGTCTCCCCGTTCACCAATGACGCCAAGGTGCTCCTCGCCAGCGGAGGCGCGATCCGGCCGGCCGACGTCATCGCCTTCGGACTCTGGTTCTGGGCACTTGACCGGGGTGGGCCAGCAGCGCGGGCTACATGCGCCGCCAGACCCCCTGCATTCGTCTTCCCGGAGATGAAGAGCGGGGGGCACGTGGCACCCGACTGGAGTCCTCAGTTCGTGGACTACTTCCACTTCGCCTTTGCCACCGCCACTGCGTTCGGTCCGACCGACGTGTCAGCCACCAGACCCTGGACGAAGCTGATGATGATGTCCGAGGAGGCGATCTCACTTGTCGTCGCTCGCTTGGTGGTGGCCCGGGCGGTCAACATCCTCAAGTGACCGCAGCTGAACCCGCCACCACGGACCGAGAGGATGCCCTGTGGGGGTCCGACTGCATGGTGCCCGAGTGGCGCACGGCGATGTCGCAATGAAGGTACAGGTCCTTTGACGGTGTCGGTAGACCACGCACGGTGAAGTTGACCTGCTCGGCAGGGATGCCCTGGTCGGAGATCTGCGGGATGTACGGCTCAAGTGTCGCCGTGACGGAAGTCACCTGCCCCGTCAGCGCCGCAACCGAGCGCCGCTATCCCACTGATCACTGAGACCGGCACTGCGTACCACGGCGCCATCGCACTTCGATGATAACTGGAACGACCCTGCTGGAGGAGGTGGGCCCGCTTCAGATTCTGGTGCGAGATTCTGGGCGACGCACGCGCGTAGACGTCGAGGCCCGGCGGCGTCCCAGCATCGCATCGTGCCCACGCAAGCCCGGCCTTCGACCGCTCGCCGAGCGGATCAGCCTCGGAAACGGTCAGCTGCGGAGCCCGGTGATCTAGGCGTCTGGTGACCGCGGAGGGCGACCGCCTCGTTGGTCCGGGACGATTCCCGGATGGCTGCTAGCGTGCGCCCGATGCTTCAGCAAGTGATCGATCACGGAGCGCGCAGCCTCCAACTCCTGTTCACCGGGAACAGTCCGACATTCGAGCGCGACAACCATCGGCGTGCGCTTGCGGGCGAACCTAGGATTCTGGCCCGCCGTCCGTTGCCCAGCTCTCAATGGAAGCACTCGCCTCGGAGGATCAATACGTTGGCGGTCGGGGCCAGTGCTCGTGACTACCTTGAGATCGGAGTTGCCCGGGGGTTCACCCTGCAGAACGTCCGCGTGAACGCTCGCGTTGGTGTGGACCCGTCCCCGCGATTCAACGTCGCGAGGCTGCCCCACGCCGTCACCTTCCACGCCGTCACCTCCGACGCCTACTTCGCGTCGCTCGCACCGAGTGTCACCTTCGATCTCGCCTTCGTGGACGGCCTACATACCTTCGAGCAGACCTGGACCGACCTGGTCAATGTGTTCGCCCACATGCCGGTCGGAGCCGTATTGATCGACGACACCGTCCCCACCGATGAGGTCGCTGCTCTTCGCGACCAGGATGAGTGCCTGGACCGCCGTCGGGCGGTCGGGTCGACTGACCGACGATGGATGGGCGACGTGTGGAAGGTCGTCGTGTGCCTCGAGCGCTACGTGCCAGAGCTCGAGTTCCGCACCATCATCGGAAGTGGCAACGAACAGACACTTGTGTGGCGGCGGCAGCCTGGTACACCGGTCTCGACAGTGACGCCTCAGGAGCTCGCATCCGTCGCCTCGCTTGGGTACACGGAAGTCATGGGTGCTGGTGTCCCGGCGGCGTTCCGCCCCACCACCGAGGCCGAGGCGATCCGAGAGTGCCTCTCCGTGGTCACCCGTCGCCCCTGAGGTCCCGTTCTTGCGTTCTCCGGCTCCGGTCGGAAGTCTTGACGGAAGCTACGTGAACTGCTCCGCCAGGGCGCTTCCGTGGGTCTCCTCCGACTGGTGGCTGTGAGTGACCGAGACGCCGGAGCGGCTGCGACATCCCGCTCGGCCCGTCGGCGACGACGGCGTCCGTGAGCGGCAGCATTATCATGGTCAGCCCCGGACGAGGGTGACCAGGGTGTAGACGGCGAACCCGGCCAGGAGGACGCCGCCGGCCTTGCGGATGACCTTCAGAGGCAGGATCCGCAGGAGTGCGCGGCCGCCGAAGGCGCCGAGTGCGGCGACCGTGGCGAGTGCGGCGAACGCCCCGATGAAGACGGACAGCGGCTGGTGGTATTTGGCGGCGAGGTTGGCCGTGAGGATCTGGGTAAGGTCGCCGAACTCGCCGACGAAGATCACCACGAACGCGGTGGCGATGGGCTTGAGGCCGGCCGGCGCCTCCTCTGCCTCCTCCTCACCCTCCTCCTCCTCCTCCTCCTCGGAGACGAAGAGCAGGTAGGCGGCCCCCCCGGCGAAGAGCAGTGCGGTGACGGCCTCGACCCAGCGGTGGGGGAGCAGGGCCAGGAGTCGGCCGGCCAGCACGGCGATGCCGGCGTGGATGGCGAACGCGGTCGTCGCCCCGATCCAGACCAGGACCGGCCGGTAGCGGCTGCCCATGATCAATGTCGCGATCATGGTCTTGTCCGGCAGCTCCGCCACGAAGATGAGGGCGAAGACGCCGAGGATCAGGCCGATCTGCACCGGCTCAGGTTAGAGACTCGCCGGGAACCCGGTCGACGGGTCCCCAGGGACGGTCAGGCGTCGAGACCGAGCACCTCGGTGAGGGTGGCGGCGAGGCCGACGCCCTCGCGCTGTCCGAATGCCACGCTCATGGCCAGGCGTTCGAGGATCTGGTCCACCGTGCGCCCGCCCGCCGCCAGCGGGTGGGCCCTCACGAAGGCGGTGATGTCGGCTGCCAACTCGGGTGGCGAGCACAGGGCGCGGATGCCGTCGAGCATGCGGGGCAGTGTGTTCGAGGGGAACTTCTTCGGGAACTCGTCCCACGCCGCCACGATCCGCTCCCACGTGGCCGGTCCGGTCTCCCGGTTGGCCAGGAGGAGGCGGATGAGGAACGGGGCGTCCTGGCTGCGGACCTCGGTCATGGCCAAGTCGAACGTGCGGGCTGCCAGGTCGGCGGCACCGAAACTGGCGAGCGCATCGAGGTACCGGTTCTCCTCCTGGGGCGTGGCCGCCGCGCGGTAGGTGGCGAGGCACGCCTCGTACTCGTCGACGGCGCCATCGGCCGCCACGATGTCGAGCACCGCCGAGGCCGTGTCGCCGTGGAGGCGCGTGGTCGCCCGGGCGGCGAACCGGGCTGCAGCCTCGGCCCGCACCGCGGGGTCGGCGCCGATGGTGCCGAGGGTGCGCAGCACGGCCGACCGCAGCGACGGGGTGCGCTCGTCGTCGGACGGCGACGGGTCCCAGCCGAGGCGCTCCGCCAAGGGGCCGAGCAGCGTCCGCACGCCCTCCGCCAGGACCGGCCGACCCTCGTCGGGCACGATCCTGTCGAACAGCCCGATGGCGCCGACCACGACCGACCACACGCTGGGGTCGCCCTCATCGGCGTCGGCCAGTGCCTTGGCCAGGCGCAGCAGATCGGCGACCCGGGCGTGCCCGGCCAGGGTGGCCGCCCAGGTGTCCGACACCAGGTTGTAGCGCTCGAGGGGCGCGAGGTCGCCGAGGCGCCCAGCGAGATGGGCCACCCGCTCGGGCGAGTAGGCGACCCGGTAGTAGCCGGAGCCGCCGGCGTTGGCCACCAGGTCGCCGGAGCCGCCCATCTCCTGGGTGGCCGCCGTCATCAGGACCGCGTCGTTCCATTCGGTACCCGAATCGAGCGCCCGGTGGAGCACGGGAACCTGCCAGCGGGAGCCGATGGCCCCGCCCGGGGCGCCGGAGTAGCAGAAGGGCTGCTGGGCCAACGACCCGTCCTGCTCGACCGTGACGAGCGGGTAGCCGCCCTGGTTGATCCACGTGTCCATGATCCGGGCGACGGGCCGTCCGCTCGAGCGCTCGAGAGCGTCCCACAGGTCCCGTGTCTCGGTGTTGCCGTACGAGTGGGCGACCAGGTAGTCGTGGATGCCCTCGCGGAAGACGTCCGGACCGATGAACTGCTCGAGCATGCGCAGGACGCTGCCGCCCTTCTGGTAGGTCAGGACGTCGAACATGCCCTCGGCCTCCTCGGGCCGTCCCACCGGGAACTCGACCGGGCGGGTGGCGTGCAGCCCGTCGACGGCCATGGCCGCCTCGCGCTCGACGCCGAAGCTCACCCAGCGCTGCCACTCGGGGCGGAAGGCGTCCACCGCCAGGACCTCCATGAACGTGGCGAAGGCCTCGTTCAGCCAGATGCCGTTCCACCACTTCATGGTGACGAGGTCGCCGAACCACATGTGGGCCATCTCGTGGCACACCACGTCGGCAATCCGCTCGAGCTCGACGCGGGCGGCGGTGGCCGGGTCGACCAGCAGTGCGGACTCGCGGTAGGTGATGCAGCCGAGGTTCTCCATGGCCCCGGCTGCGAAGTCGGGGATGGCCACCATGTCGACCTTGTCGCCAGGGTACGGGATGCCGAAGTACTCGCTGAAGAACCGCAGTGCGTGGGCCCCGACCTCGAGGGCGAACTCGGTGAGGTGCCCCTTGCCCAGCGGATGCACCACCCGCAGGGGCACGCCGTCGACGTCCACCGCCTCGGTGTGCCCGAGGGGCCCGACCACGAAGGCGACGAGGTAGGTGGACATGACCATCGTGGGGCCGAAGTGGACCCGCTTGCGGCCACCCGGCTCGGGTGTCTCCTCGATGATGGGGCTGTTCGAGTAGGCGGCGAGGTGGTCGTCCACCACCAGGGTGATATCGAAGGTGGCCTTGAACTCGGGCTCGTCGAAGCACGGGAAGGCCCGGCGCGCGTCGGTCGACTCCATCTGGGTGGTCGCGATCACGCGCTCGACGCCGGCCTCGTCGGTGAACGTGGAGCGGTAGAAGCCGCGCAGCTTGTCGTTGAGGATCCCGGTGAAGGCCAGCCGCAGCGTGGCGGCGCCGGGTGCGAGGCCCGGGGCGAAGGTGAGCAGCGCCCGCTCCTCGGCGGTGTCGAGGGAGACCGAGGCGGCGGGCAGTGCGCCGGCACCGGCCGGCACGACCTCGGCCGAGGTGATCTCGAGCTCGGCGGCGTTGAGCACCACCTCGTCGGTGGCAGTGTCGACGGTCACGTCGATCTCCACCTCACCGGTGAAGGTGGCGGCACCGAGGTCCGGCGTCAGGGTCAGCCGGTAGGCGTGCGGGAGGACCGTGGTCGGCAGGCGGTAGGCGGATGCGTCGGTGGTCCCTGGAGTCGAAGTGCGCATGCTGGGCAGGCTACCGTCGCACCGTGCCCTCCGACCCCGGTTCCGAGTTGAATTCGCCATCGACCGCAGACGACGTCCCGGCGGACGCCGCCGCGTCCCGGACCACCCGTCTGGACGTGGTCTGCGTGGGAAACGCGCTGGTCGACGTCCTGGCGTCGGCGACCGATGAGCTCCTGACCGAGCTCGATCTGGTCAAGGGCACGATGGCTCTGGTCGACCACGTGCGGGCAGCCGCCATCTACGACCGGATGGGAGCCACCACCGAGGCCTCGGGCGGTTCGGCGGCCAACACGGCGGCCGGCGTGGCCGCGCTCGGCGGCAGGGCCGCCTTCCTCGGTCGTGTGGCCGACGACGGGCTGGGTCGGGCCTTCACCCATGACATCCGATCCATCGGCGTCGCCTTCGACCCGACGCCCACCCCTGCGGTGCCCGGCGAGGTCGTGAGCGGCCACTGCCTCGTGCTCGTCACCGAGGACGCCGAGCGGACGATGGCCACCCACCTCGGCGTGGCGTCGGAATTCGGCGCCGTCGACCTCCACGACGGGCACCTGGCCTCGACGCAGGTCATCTACCTCGAGGGCTATCTGTGGGAGCAGCCGACGGCCAAGGTGGCCATGCGCGACGCCATCGAGGTGGCCCACCGCAACGACGCCTCGGTGGCGTTGACGGTGTCCGACCCGTTCTGCGTGCAGCATCACCGGGCCGAATTCCTCGAACTCCTCGACAGTGACCTCGAGCTCCTGTTCGCCAACGAGGAGGAGGCGATGATGCTGTTCGGGACGTCGTCCTTCGATGCCGCCGTCGACGCCGTCGCCGAGACCGGCGTGCTGGCCGTCCTGACCCGCGGCGCCCACGGCTCGGTGGTCGTGACCGCGTCGGGCCCCGTCGAGGTACCGGCGGCCCCGGTCGGCCAGGTGGTCGACACCACCGGGGCGGGCGACCTCTTCGCCGCGGGCTTCCTCTACGGCATCACCAACGGGCTGCGTCCCGAGGATGCCGCCCGCCTCGGCGGGGTGTGTGCGGCCGAGGTGATCAGCCACGTAGGCGCCCGGCCCAGGGGCGACCTGCGGGCGCTCGCCGTCGAGGCCGGCCTCTTCGGCTGAGCCAGCGGCTGCCGGGCGCGGTTGCCTGGGGTCTGCGCATGCTCCGGCACCACGTGCGGTCGGCCGTCTGCGCAGCGCTGGCCCCGTGACCGACCGGAGGCCGGTCAGTCGTCGATCGGGTCGACCGGCCGGAAGCTGAACGGGAGGTCCGCGATGCGGACGAGCAGCGAGGCGACCTCGCGCCCGAGCGGTGCCAGCCCGGGCTCCAGGGTCGAGAGGTCCTCCAGCGTCGCCTCGTCGATGGCACACGAGCCCTCGTAGGTCACTTCGATGGCGCACTCCGGGCCGCCGTCGCCGATGAGCATCTGCTCGATGGTGGCGGGGCCCCGGACGAGCGGCTCACCCAGCACCTCCAGCGTCTCGGGCAGCGCGTCCAGCAGGGGGTCGGCGTCGGGCACCCCGTCGAGGCCCTGGACCCGGAAGGCGATCTCGACCAGCACCTCGGGCGGCTCGTCGGGGTCGTCGCCGATGGCCCAACTCCGGTAGGAGGTCTGGCTCCAGGTCGGCCAGTCGAGGCTGGTGTCCACCCGGATCCGGGCCGGGCGCTCCTCGCCCGGCAGGCTGTAGGACGTCTCGAAGCTGATGTCACCCAGGAAGACGTCCACCTGGAACCGCTCCTCGACGGCCTGGCGCTGCAGGAGCGCGGCCTCGAAGGAGTTCCGGTGGGCGGAGACGAGGTGGGTGAAGACGTGGTCCAGCATGGCGGGGCAGAGGCTACCGTTCTTCCGTGACCACCTCGTCCGGAGCCCTGCCGTCCCGCCCGACACAGGTGTGGCCAGACCGGCGGGTCATCGCCTACGCCCATCAGGGAGGGGCGTGGGAGGGGCCGTCGTCGACGCTGCACACCATTGCCACCGCCCTCGAGGCCGGAGCGACGGGCATCGAGCTCGACGTCCATGCCACCGCCGACCACCGGCTGGTCGTCTGTCACGACGCCACGGTCGACCGGACGTCCTCGACGACGGGCACCATCGTCTCGTTCACGTACGACGAGCTGTCCCGTCTGGACAACGCCCACTGGTGGGCGCCCGGTGCGGACGTCACCCCCGGACTCGACGACGGTGCCTACCCCTACCGGGGCCTGGCGCCCGCCGACCACCGGTTCGGGTTCGCCCTCCTGGAAGAGGTGCTCGAGGAGTTTCCGGACACGGTGCTCAACCTCGACATCAAGCAGACCGGCCCGGTGGTCCCGCCCTACGAGGAGGTACTGGCCGACCTGCTCCGACGGTTCGACTGCGCCGACCGCGTGATCGTCGCCTCGTTCCTCGACACCGCCACCGACGACTTCTCGGCGTACGCGCCCGAGTTCGCCACGTCGATGGGCACCCTGGCCATGGCAGAGTTCTATCGGGCGGTGCAGGCCGGTGGGCACCCCGTACCCACCCGCCACGTCGCGCTGCAGGTGCCGGCGACGTCCGGGGACGTCACACTGGTGGACGCCCGATTCGTCGAGGTGGCGCACGAGGAGGGCCTGGCCGTCCACGTGTGGACCATCGAGGAGGAGGCCGAGATGGAGGACCTGTGCGGCGTCGGGGTCGACGGGATCATCACCGACCGGCCGTCGGCCCTGGTCGGGGTCCTCGACCGCCTCGGCTGCACCTGGGTCCCGAGGTGACCACCGGGGCCCGGTCGCTGTGCTTGGGCGCGACCCGTCAGCGGCTAGGGGACACCCTGCAGCACGGACGTGAACGGCCCCGACCGGTCACCCGGTGCGGGACAGGGGACGGGGCGTGGTCGCCCGGTCCCGGGGGGCGACGGTCAGCCGCGCCCGCAGTTCGGCTTCTTGCCGTGGTTGGCCTTCTTCTTGGCCCGGAGCTTGCGCTTGTTGGTTCGCTTAGACACAGTTCGGCAAGGCTAGTCGGTCCCGCCCCTGTGCGGCCAACGGGGTGCCCGGCCGCACATGCGCCGGCGCAGCGGACCCCGCCCGGTCCGGGCCGATGACCTGGCTGCTGCGTGACGGCACCGTCCTGGCGGGCGCCGAGGTCATGGACGGGTTCGGCGGCCGCGCCCGGGGCCTCCTCGGGCGCACCGGCTACGAGGGGGCGATGGTCCTGCCCCGCACCCGGTCCGTCCACACGTTCGGCATGAGGTTCCCGCTCGACGTGGCGTTCTGTGACCGCGACCTCCTCGTGCTGGACACCGCACGTGTGGCCCCACTGCGCCTGACCATGCCGCGGCGCGGTTGTCGTGCCGTCATCGAGGCCGAGGCCGGTGCCTTCGAGCGGTGGGGCCTGCGGGCCGGCGACGCGCTGGAGCTGCGCGGGTGACCGGTACCGACGGGCCACCCGAGGTCGCACCTGGGGACGACGGGCCCGACGACGGGCCGCCCTCGGTCCTCCCGACGGGTGACGCGGTGGGGGCCCTGGTCGTGGTGGGCACGCCCATCGGCAACCTGGGCGACCTCTCACCCCGTGCCGTGGCCGCGCTTGCAGACGCCGATGTCATCTACGCCGAGGACACGCGGCACTCCCGCAAGCTCCTCAGCCACGCCGGGATCTCCGGGGTGCCACTGCGCTCCCTCCACGAGCACAACGAGGCCGACCGCGTCGACGAGGTGGTGGCGGCGGTCACGGCCGGTCGCACGGTGGCCCTGGTGAGCGACGCCGGGATGCCGGGCGTGTCCGACCCCGGGGCCCGGGTGGTCGCCGCGGTGGGTGCCGCCGGCCTGTGTGTCACCGTGGTTCCCGGGCCGTCCGCCGTGCTGGCGGCACTGGTGTCGAGCGGGTTGGCGACGGATCGGTTCTGCTTCGAGGGGTTCCTGCCCAGGTCGGGCCGGGATCGCACGGCGCGGTTGGCGCTTCTGGCCTCCGAGCCGCGCACCTCGGTGCTGTTCGAGGCGCCCGGCCGGGTGGCGGCCACCCTGGCGGACCTGGCGGCGACCTGCGGCGCCGATCGGCAGGTGGCCGTGGCCCGTGAGCTGACCAAGTTCCACGAGGAGGTGTGGCGAGGCACCCTGGAGGACGCCGGCGCCTGGGCGGCCGACGGCGTCCGGGGCGAGGTGGTGCTGGTGCTGGAAGGCGCCCCCGAACCCGAGGAGACCGAGGTGGCCGAGTCGGTCCTGGCGGCCGAGGTGACCGCGGCCCTGCGTGCCGGTGCCCGCACCCGCGGGGCGGTCGACGAGGTGGCGGCCCGTCACGGTGTGCCCCGGCGGCGGGTGTACGAGTTGGCCCTCCGCCTGCGCGAGGCGGCGGGCGCCGGACAGGATGAGGAATGACCGCCCCCCGACGGGTGTTCCCTGGAGCGGGACGCCGAGCGTCCGGTCGGCGTGTAACGCCAGCGCCGTCCGCCGGGACCGTACCCGTGGACGGCCGCCGCAGGGCCGTCGCAGATCGCAACCACCGACCGTAGGAGGTCCACCGATGTTCGGACGCAGCTCCAACCTCGATGCCAGCCAGGCGCCCCCGACCGAGCCCGACGACGTGCCCGAGGGCCTCGACCGGGCCGCCTTCGCCGCCGGCTGCTTCTGGGGGGTCGAGGAGTTCTTCCTCGAGATCCCTGGCGTGGTCGACGCCGTCTCCGGCTACGAGGGCGGCCATGTCGACCATCCGACCTACGAGCAGGTGTGCTCCGGTGCCACCGGGCACGCCGAGGCCGTCCTGGTGACGTTCGACCCCACCCGGGTGACCTTCGAACACCTGCTCGAGGAGTTCTGGCGCCACCACGACCCGACCACCCTGAACCGCCAGGGCCCGGACCATGGGACGCAGTACCGCTCGGCGGTGTTCGTGCGTAACGAGGCCCAGACGACCGCCGCCCGGGAGTCGCTCGACGCCTTCCAGATCCGCTTCAAGCGCCCCATCGTCACCGAGGTGACCGCGGCGTCGACGTTCTGGCCGGCCGAGGCGTACCACCAGCGGTACACCCAGCGCACCGGTCGCGGCGGCTGCCACGTCGCCAACTGGTAACCGGGGCCCGCGCCCGCCCGGCCCGACGCGGCTCCCGGTCCACGTGTGCGAGGGGACGTGGCGGGGTCGGTACGCTGGCGGGCAGTGTCCCGCTACTTCATCACCACGCCCATCTACTACGTCAAGGACGCGCCCCACGTCGGGCACGCCTACACGACGGTCAACGCCGACGCCCTGGCCCGCTGGCACCGCCTGGTGGGCGACGATGTCTTCTTCCTGACCGGCACGGACGAGCACGGCCAGAAGGTGGCCCGGGCCGCCGAGGAGCAGGGCCTCGCCCCCCAGGACTGGACCGACCAGCTCTCGCCCCGCTTCGCCGAGGCGTGGGCCGGCCTCGACATCGCCAACGACGACTTCATCCGTACCACCGAGCCACGCCACACCCGGGCCGTCCAGGAGTTCCTCAGCCGGATCCACGACAACGGCTTCATCTACAGGGACACGTACAGCGGCCTCTACTGCGTGGCGTGTGAGCGCTACTACGCGCCCGACGAACTGCTGCCCGGTGGCCTGTGCCCCGACCACCTCACGCCACTCGAGGAACTGGAGGAGGAGAACTACTTCTTCAAGCTCAGCGCGTTCCAGGACCGGCTGATCGAGTGGTACGCCGCCGACCCGGACGTGGTCATCCCTGAGCCCAAGCGCAACGAGGCGCTCAGTTTCATCAAGGGTGGCCTCAACGACATCTCGATCACCCGGACCTCCATCGACTGGGGCGTCCGGGTGCCGTGGGACGACGCCCACGTCTTCTACGTCTGGTACGACGCGCTCATCAACTACGTGACGGCCATCGGCTACGGCCAGGACCAGGAGCGTTTCGAGGAGTGGTGGCCCCACGTCCACCACCTCATCGGCAAGGAGATCATCCGGTTCCACTGCGTGTGGTGGCCCGCCATGTGCATGGCCGCCGGCATCGACCCGCCGAACCGGGTGCAGGTCCACGGATGGCTGCTCCTCGGCGGCGACAAGATGTCCAACTCCAGCGTCAACCGGATCGCGCCGTCCGACCTCACCGACGAGTACGGCGTCGACCCCGTCCGTTACCACCTGCTGCGTGACATCCCGCTCGGCAGCGATGGCGAGTTCTCGGCCGAGGGGATCTCGGCCCGCTACAACGCCGACCTGGCCAACAACCTCGGGAACCTGCTGTCGCGCGTGTCCACCGTGGTCGTGAAGCTGTGCGACGGCGTGGGACCGGCCCCCGATCCGGACAGCCGTCTGGCGGCAGTCGCCGCCGACGTGGTGGCCGAGGCAACGGCCGCATGGGGCGCCGGCGCCCCCCACCTCGGGCTCGAGGCCACATGGCGACTCATCCGCGAGACCAACGCCGAGCTCGAGATCGCCGAGCCGTGGAAGTCCGAGCCCGGCCCGGCGGTCGACGCCGTCCTGGGCTCCGCGCTCGAGGTGCTGCGCATCGTGTCGGTGCTCGTCGTGCCGGCCATGCCGTCGACGGCCCGGGAGATCTGGCGGCGCATCGGACTCGACGGGGTCCCCGAGGACCAGCGGCTGCCGGCCGCGGGGGCCTGGGGTGGCTACCCCGGTGGGCTCCCCGTGGAGAAGGGCGCGCCGCTCTTCCCGCGGCGCAAGGACTGAGCCGTGGCGAGCGACGCCGTGCTCGAGTGGTTCGACTCGCACTGCCACCTCCAGGACGAGTTCGACCGGCCCGACGACGGTCCCGTCGAGCCCCACGCCGATCGGCTGGCCGCCGCCATCGCACGGGCCTCCGAGGCCGGGGTCAGCCGTCTGGTGTGCGTGGGCACGGGTGCCGCATCGTCGGCGGAGGCCGTCACCCTGGCCAGGTCACTCCGGCGGCCGGGCGGTCCCGCCACCGCCGAGGGCGTGTCGCTGTGGGCCACCGTCGGCCTGCATCCCCATGACGCCGTCGACGGCGTCGACGGGCTGGACGGCCTCCTCGCCGCCGAACTCGACGGTGGCGTGGCGCCGGCCGACCGGGTCGTGGTCGGCATCGGCGAATGCGGGCTCGACTACCACTACGACCACTCGCCGCGTCCCGTGCAGCGGGAGGCCTTCGCCCTCCAGATCGAGCTGGCCCACCGCCACGGGCTCGCCCTGGTGATCCACACCCGGGAGGCGTGGCACGACACGTTCGGACTCCTCGAGGCCAACGGGGTACCCGAGCGCACCATCGTCCACTGCTTCACCGGCGGTCCGGAGGAGGCCCGGCGGTGCCTCGACCTCGGGGCCTCGCTGTCCTTCAGCGGCGTGGTGACCTTCAAGAACGCCGGTGACGTCCGTGAGGCCGTCGCCCTGTGCCCGCTCGACCGGCTGCTGGTGGAGACGGACTCGCCGTTCCTGACGCCCGTGCCGCACCGTGGCACGCCCAACGAGCCGTCCCGGGTGCCCCTGGTGGGTGCGGCCGTCGCCCAGGTCAAGGGCATCGAGACCGCCGAGGTGGCCGCGGCCTCCACGGCAAACGCCCGCCGGGCGTTCCAGGTCTGACCGTGGTTCCGGGGCGAGGTCCGGCCGAGGCGGGTGCCCCGGTCGGGGGTCCTGCCCGATGACTCAGCCGGCCGTGATGACAGTCACGAGCTGTGGGAAGGGGGCCGACAGGCCGACCTTCGGCGGGAGCCCGGACACCGAGAGCTTCGAGTCCTTGACGGAGGTGGGCGCGTAGGTCACCGTGATGGCCCAGTTGCCGGCCTTCGGCGGCGTGAACGCCGTGGGCAGGTCGAAGGAGCCCGGGTGGGACACGGTGATCTGCTGGGTGGTGGCGGCCCTGCCTGATTCGGCCGATGGCGCGTCGGAGATCTGGAACACCAGGTGGGCCGCGGTCACGACCCCCGTGAGCTGGGCCTTCACGTGCATCGTGGTGGAACCGGCCACGCCGGTCAGGGGTGACGAGGTGACCGACAGGGTGACTCCATCGACGCTGCCGGTGGCCGGGAGGTCGAGCGGGTTGGGCACCGTGGTGGTCGTCGGCTTCGGGGCGGTCGTCGTGGTCGAGGACGTAGAGGAGCTCGAGCAGCCGGCGGCGGTCACCAGGGCGGCCGTCAGGAGGACGGACGTGACGAGCGGAAGGGTCCGGGGGGAGTGCATCGGGTCAGCGTACCGCCGCACGGGTGCCGTTCCCGGTCTCTCCCGGCCCGCTGACCAGGGGGTTCGGGAGAGACCTCGGATGGCCCCACCCCGTCCGGGGTCCACCCCGTGTTGCCCGGCGCCCGTCGTCCCGGTAGCGTGGACCAACGGCCACTCCACGGAGTGGCCGTGCCGCATCGGCCGACCTGTCAGGTCGTCGTGCGGAGGTCGGCTTGGAGGAGCCGGCCAAGTCCATCCTCTCCCCGGGTGGCCGACGTCGTTCGTCGGACCGTCCGGGACTGTCGGGGGAGGGACGCATCCCACAAGGAGTGGAGCCCTGAGGAACCAACCCGATCGGAGTCACCGCCTCGCGGTGGCATTCGTGCTGTGCGCCGCACTGCTCGCCGCGCCCCTGGTCGCCCTGCACAGCAGCGGCGACGCTTCGGCGACACCGGCCCAGCCGTCCGCGGGGCGGCCAGCGGTATCGCCGGGCGGCGGTCCGGTCTCCGTCCGGACCCACGGGGCGGACCGTCCGCCGGTCGGACGTCCGGCGCCCGTGACGATCGCCGAGGCTCCCGTGGTCAAGGTCACGGCGACCTCGGTGCCGCCCACCACCACGACCACGACGTCCACCGTGCCGCCCACCACGACCACGACGACGACGACGGTGCCGGCGGCCGAGGTCGAGGCCGCCGGTGCGGTGGAGACGACCGGGGTCGTCACGTACTACGACCACCCGGCCGGGCGGTGCGCCAGTCCGTGGCTCCCCTTCGGCACCGTGGTGCATGTGACCAACCCGGCCAACGGCGCCACCGTGACCTGCACGGTGGACGACCGCGAAGCCGACACGGCCCGCTCCATCGACCTGGCCACCGCCACCTTTGCCGAGCTCGCCCCGCTGTCGCAGGGCGTCATCGACGCCAGACTGAGCTGGTGACGGCCCGGCGGTCCCGCCGGGCATGGAACGGGCGGCGCCCACGGGGTGCCACACTGATCGGGTGACCCACGGGCGCGCCGAGATCCATGAGCTGCTCCTGGCCAACGACCTGCGCCCCAGTCGCGCGCTGGGGCAGAACTTCGTGGCCGACGCCAACACGGTGCGGCGGATCGTCCGGCTGGCCGGAGTCGAGCAGGGGTCGAAGGTCGTGGAGATCGGTGCGGGGCTCGGGTCGCTGACCCTGGCCCTCGTGGAGGCGGGGGCCGAGGTGACCGCCGTCGAGGTCGACCGCCACGTGCTGCCGGTGCTCCGGTCGGTGGTGGAGCCCGTCGGTGTCCGGGTGGTGGAGGCCGACGCCCTGCGGGTGGCCTGGGACGAGGTGCTGGATGACGGCGGCCCCTACGCGCTGGTCGCCAACCTGCCCTACAACGTGGCGGTGCCGCTGGTGATCCGGGTGCTGGAGGAGGCTCCCCAGGTGACCTCGCTGCTGGTCATGGTCCAGCGGGAGGTGGGGGAGCGCCTGGCCGCCGCCGCCCGTGACGAGGCCTACGGCGCGGTGTCGGTCAAGGTCGCCTACTGGGCCACGGCGGCCGTCGTCGGCAAGGTGTCCGCCAGCGTGTTCATCCCCCGGCCGAGGGTCGAGTCGGTGCTCGTGCGGCTGGACCGGCACCCCGGGGGACCGCTGCCCACCGGCGACGGGCGGGTGGGGCCGGGGGCCGCCGACTACGAGCGGCTGTTCGCCGTGGTGCGGGGCGGTTTCGCCCACCGGCGCAAGATGCTGCGCCGGGCGCTCCTCGACCTCGTCGACCCCGAGGCCTTCGCCGCGGCCGGCGTCGAGCCGACGGCCCGGGCCGAGGAGCTCGGGCTCGACGCATGGGAGCGCCTCGCCTGGTGGCGGCCGGCCGTCCCCGTCGCCTCGTGACAGGGGAGGCGGGGTGATGACCCGGTTGACGGCCCCGGCCAAGCTCACGGTCACGCTTGCCGTCACCGGTGTGCGCGCCGACGGCTACCACCTGCTCGAGTCCGAGATGGTCACGCTCGACCTGGCCGACACCCTCGAGATCGACGACTCCGGCGACGGCGCCGGCGAGACCGCACTCGAGGTGGTGACGTCCTGGCCCGCCGGCTCGGTGGCCCGCGACCCGGACGCCCTGGGCCCGGTGGCCGACAACCTCGTGGTCCGGGCGCTCGCCGTCGCCGGGCGGACGGCCCGGGTGCTCCTGGTCAAGCGGGTCCCGCCCGGAGCCGGGCTCGGCGGCGGGTCGGCAGACGCCGCAGCCGTGCTGCGCTGGGCCGGCTGCAGCGACCCGGCAGTGGCGGCAACCCTCGGTGCCGACGTGCCGTTCTGCCTGACGGGGGGTCGGGCCCTCGTCACCGGGGTAGGTGAGGAGGTGGCGCCCCTGGCGTTCGAGGAGCGGACGTTCGTGCTCGTGCTGCCGCCGTTCGGTGTGGACACCGCCGCCGTCTACCGTGCCTACGACCGCCTAGGGGGAGAGGCGGCTGGGCGTGCGTCGACGGGTAACGACCTCGAGGCGGCGGCCCTCGAGGTGGAGCCCCGCCTGGTGGGGTGGCGGCACGCGCTCGAACAGGCCACAGGTCGACCGGCCCGGCTGGCCGGCAGCGGCTCGACGTGGTTCGTCGAAGGGGAGGTCGACGGAGTCGACCCCGGAGCGGAGGCGTGGCTGGAGCGGGAGGGGGAACTCGCCCCCCTGGTGGTGGCCCGGACGGTGCCGGGGCCTACCTGATCCTGCTGCGACCGTGGGCCCGTTGCGGGTCCCACGGAGGACGGGACCTACTTGCCCGCCGCCCGCCTCTGCCAACGGGTGGCCTTCAGCATCTTCTTGTGCTTCTTCTTGCGCATGCGCTTGCGGCGCTTCTTGATCAGAGATCCCATGTCGGGTGGAACCCTAGTCGACCTGGGCATTTGACGCCAAAGGGCCTGGATCGCACCGGCCCGGGCGGCCGGCTCAGTCGGGGCCGGCGGACCCGGAGGGGTGCGGCGCGGTGACCGTGGGGAAGGCCAGTTGGAAGAGGGCGCCGCCACCCGGGGCGTGGTACACGCTGACCCGCCCACCCTCGTCCAGGGCCACCTGGGCCACGATGGCGAGGCCCAGGCCCGATCCGGGCCGGCTGCGGGCCTCGGGGGCACGGTAGAAGCGGTCGAAGATGTGGTCGATGTCGGCATCGGCCACACCCGGGCCGTGGTCCCGGACGACCAGGACGCCGTCGCCACAAGCCACCTCGACGACACTTCCGTCGGGGCTGTACTTGACGGCGTTGTCGAGCAGGTTGTTGACCGCCCGCTCGATGCGGTGCGTCGAGCCGGAGATCCAGCTGGGGGACATCGAGGTGGCGAACGTCACCCCGCGGCTGCGGCCGTGGGTGGTGGCGGCCTCGACGGCCCCGAGCACCAGCTCGTCGAAGCGCAACGGGCCCTTGGTGACCTGGGGCAGGTCGCCACGGGCCAGCTCCGCCATGTCGGCCACCAACGACGTCAGCTCGTCGAGCTGGGTGAGGACGTCGTTGATGAGGACGTCGCGGTCCTCGGGGGCGAGCTTCTCCATCTGGCGCGCCACCTCCATGTTGGTGCGCAGGCTGGTGAGCGGGGTGCGCAGCTCGTGGGAGGCGTCGAGGACCAGCTGGCGCTGGCTCTCGCGGGATGCGTCGAGGGCCGCCAGTAGCCGGTTGAAGGCACGACGCAGCCGGCCGAGCTCGTCGGGACCGCCGGGGTCGAGCTGCTGGGACACGTCGGTCGTGCGCGCCAGGTCCTCGACGGAGTGGGTCAGCTCGTCCAGCGGGCGCAGGACGGCCCGGCCGACCCCGAGGCCGAGGAGGACGGCGAAGCCCACCCCGATGAGGATGATCAGCCACAGGGCGACGGCCAGGTGGTGGAGCCCCTCGTGGACGCCGGCCAGGGGGAGCGTGAGCTGCAGCGCTCCCCCATAGGGCATGACGAGGGCTCCCGGCGACGTGACGTTGTTGTACCGGTAGTTGCTGCCCAGCGGATAGACGATCTCGCGGACAGAGATGCCGTCGACGTGGGTCGTGAACAGCTGCGGGGTGCCGTTGCCGAGGCTCCCGGCCAGGGCGGCCGTCACCGGGGTGATGGCCAGGGCTTGCGGGTCGCCGGGGTTCACGTGGCCATCGGCCCAGACCACCTGTGAGCAGTAGCCGGCGGCACGGCCGCAGGTGTTCTCGATCTTGGGCACCACACCCTCGGCGTTGCCGGCGATCAGGCTGCGGGCGTTCTGTTCGAGCGTGGTGTCGAGGGAGCCGACCAGTGAGTTGTAGGCCACGGCGTACGTGGCTACCGAGCCGAGCAGCACCACGACCAGCACCGCACCGGTCGCGACCAGCACGAGGCGGGTGCGGAACGTCACCTTCGTGCGCCGTCCGTCAGGTCAGGGCTCACGGAGGACATAGCCGACCCCCCGTGCCGTGTGGATGAGGCGGGGCTCGCCGTTCTCCTCCGTCTTGCGACGCAGGTAGCCGACGTAGACGGCCAGCGAGTTGGTGCCGGAGTCGAAGGTGTAGCCCCACACCCGGTCGAGGATCAGCTCGCGGGTGAGGACCTGGCGCGGGTGCCGCAGCAGCAGCTCCAGCAGGTCGAACTCGATCCGGGTGACCGTGAACGACCGGTCGCCACGGCGCGCTTCGCGCGTGACCGGGTCGAGGCTCAGATCCATGAAGGTCAGCGTCTCGCCCGGGTCCTCGGGGCGCCGCCGCAGCAGGGCGCGGAGGCGGGCCAGCAGCTCGGCCAGGGCGAAGGGCTTGACCACGTAGTCGTCGGCGCCGGCGTCGAGGCCCTGGACGCGGTCCTCGATGGCATCGCGCGCGGTCAGCATCAGGACGGGGGTGTCGTCACTGGCGGCCCGCATGCGCCGGCAGACGTCGAGACCGTCGATGGTGGGCAGGCCGATGTCGAGGATGACGGCATCCGGCGGACGGATGGCCAACTCCTCGAGGGCCTGGGGCCCGTCGCCCGCCAGGGTGACCTCGTAGCCGTCCAGGCGGAGCGCCCGCTGCAGGGCCCCGCTGACCGCAGGATCGTCGTCGACTACCAGGATGCGCATCGGGTCGGCAGCCTACCGGGGCCGTGCCGGGGACTCGTGGCAGGTGCCTCCGGCCGGTCCCGATGAGGGCCGGGAGCCCATCGGCACCGGTACTAGCCTGGGCGGGACGCCGGCGGGGGAGCGAACACGCTGCCGGTCACCCGCACCGGTCCGGTCCGAGGTAGTTCAATTGGCAGAACGCCGGCCTTTGGAGCCGGATGTTGGAGGTTCGAGCCCTCCCCTCGGAGCCCTCGTCCCGGTGTGACGCCGGGAACACCGGGACGGAAAAGTTTTTCCCCGGTAGGGGACGTCCGGAGCCCTCAGGACGGTGCTGCGGGGTCCTGGAGGGACCTCAGTTCGATTTGCGAGCCCGGCTGCGCAGACGACCGCGGGTCGTCTGGTCGAGGATGACCTTACGGAGGCGGACCGCCTTCGGGGTCACCTCCACGCACTCGTCGTCGGCGATGAACTCGAGGGCCTGCTCGAGCGAGAGCAGCAGCGGCGGCGTCAGGCGGATCGCCTCGTCGGCGGAGGCGGACCGGATGTTGGTCTGCTTCTTCTCCTTGGTGGGATTGACGTCCATCTCTTCGTCGCGGGCGTTCTCTCCCATGACCATGCCCTCGTAGACCTCGGTGACCGGGCCGACGAGGAGCATGCCGCGCTCCTGGAGGCTCATCAGGCTGTAGCCGGTGGTCATGCCGCGCCGGTCGGCCACCATCGAGCCGTTGCGCTTCGTCTTCAGCTCGCCGTGCCACGGCTCCCAGCCGTCGAACACATGGTGGAGCATGCCTGTGCCGCGGGTCTCGGTCATGAACTCGGTGCGGAAGCCGACCAGGCCACGGGCCGGGATCCGGTAGTCCATCCGGACCCACCCGGTGCCGTGGTTCACCATCTCGACGAGGGTCCCCTTGCGGAGCGCCATCAGCTGGGTGACCACACCCAGGTAGTCGTCGGGCACGTCGATGGCGACCCGCTCCATCGGCTCGTGCAGCTTGCCGTCGATCTCGCGGGTGACGACCTGGGGCTTGCCCACGGTCAGCTCGAAACCCTCGCGCCGCATGGTCTCGACCAGCACGGCCAGCTGGAGCTCACCTCGACCCTGGACCTCCCACGTGTCCGGGCGCTCGGTGGGGTTGACCCGGAGCGACACGTTGCCGATCAGCTCGGACTCGAGCCGGCCGAAGACCTGGCGGGCGGTGAGCTTGTTGCCGTCGGCACCGGCCAGGGGCGACGTGTTGATGCCGATCGTCATGGCCAGGCTTGGCTCGTCCACCGTGATCACGGGCAGCGGGCGCGGGTCCTCGGCATCGGCGAGCGTCTCGCCGATGGTGATCTCGGCCATGCCGGCCACGGCCGCGATCTCGCCCGGACCCGCCTCCTCGCACTCGACGCGGTCGAGGGCGTCCGTGATGAACAGGTCGGTGATCTTGGTCCGCTCGATGGTGCCGTCGAGCTTGCACCACGCCACCGTGGCGCCCTTCTTCAGCGTCCCGTTGTGGACGCGGCACACGGCCAGTCGGCCCAGGTACGGGGAGGCGTCGAGATTGGACACGATGGCCTGGAGCGGTGCGCCCTCCTCGTAGTGGGGGGCCGGGATGCGGTCCAGGATGGCCTGGAACAGGGGCTCGAGATCGGTGCCCTCGACGCCCTGCTCGGTCGCTGCCCAGCCGGCCCGGGCGCAGGCGTACAGGATCGGGAAGTCGATCTGGTCCTCGTCGGCGTCGAGGTCCAGGAACAGCTCCTCGACCTCGTGCACGACCTCGGCGATGCGGGCGTCGGGACGGTCTACCTTGTTGACCACCAGGACGACCGGCAGGCGGGCCTGGAGGGCCTTGCGGAGCACGAACCGGGTCTGGGGGAGGGGACCCTCCGAGGCATCGACCAGGAGGAGCACGCCGTCGACCATGGTCAGGCCACGCTCGACCTCGCCACCGAAGTCGGCGTGGCCGGGGGTGTCGATGATGTTGATCTTGACCCCGCCGTGGAGCACGGCGGTGTTCTTGGCGAGGATGGTGATGCCCTTTTCGCGCTCCAGGTCACCGGAGTCCATGACCCGCTCGTTGACGGCCTGATTGTCCCGGAACGCCCCCGACTGCCACAGCATGGCGTCCACCAGGGTGGTCTTCCCGTGGTCGACGTGGGCCACGATGGCCACGTTGCGGATGTCGTCACGGGTCTGGGTAGGCATGGTCGTACAAGGCTAGCGGTCCGTTGCGGGGTCCCCGACCGAGGGTCCGGCCGGTCGTAACCGGCCGGACCACTGCGGCGAGGGGGTGCTGTGAGGGGCGTTGCGGAGCCAGAGGGTCAGGCCTTGAAGGCCACGATACCGGTGGCGTAGTTGGCGGCAGTCGAGCCAGCCTCGGTCCATCCGGCCGAGTACCCACCGGTGGCACCAACGACCTGGTAGGCGGCCCAGCCCTGGTACTTGGTGGTGATCGCCGTCTGGCTGAGGGCCGTGTAGCCGGAGGTGGTCGAGTTCTGCACCGACGTGCCCGACGTGTTGGCCGTCCATGCGTCGCTGATCACCAGGTCGCCGGCCTGCGTGGTGGTGATCGGGCCGGCCGTGAAGCTCAGGGACGAGCCGGTGCCGGTAGCGCTGGTGTCCACTGGACTCGAAGCAGCCAGACCCGACCATTCCGAAGCGTTGAGGAGCCGGATGACCAAGCTCGACGAGCTGGTGGTGGCCTTGACCCCGGTTGTCGCAGCGGAGGTGACGTAGCCATACCAGACCTCGATGTCGCCGGTGCCTCCGCCGGTGCCCGTCTTGGCGTAGACCTTGGTCCAGGTGGAGACGCCGCCCCCAGAGAGTCCGGTGACTGTTGCAGAGCCCGTGTAGTCGGTACCGATAGTGGCGATCATGACGTCGCCCACCGTGGTGTTGCTGCCCAGTGCGGCGGTCGTCAGCGTGTTGCCCGTCCCGCTCGAGGTGCCGGCCGTGGAGACCTGCTCGACCAGCGTCGGCGTCGGCGTCGGGGTGACCCCAGTGGTCGCAACCGAAGCAGCGCCGGTGCCGGCGGCGTTGGTCGCCTTCACCGTGAACGTGTACGACGTGTTTGCCGTCAGGCCGGTGACCGTGCACGGGGACGTAGCGGACGAGCAGGTGAAGCTGCCCGGGGTCGACGTGACCGTGTAGGTGCTGATGGCAGCGCCGCCGTTCGAGGCGGGTGCCGTCCAGGAGACGACGGCCGATTGGTCGGCGGCCGCTGCGGTCGGTGTGGTCGGTGCTCCGGGAACGGTTGCCGGTGTGGCCGATGCCGAGGCGGCCGACGCCGAGCCGGTGCCGACCACGTTGGTGGCCGTCACCGTGAAGGTGTAGGCGGTGCCGTTGGTGAGACCCGTCACGGTGCAGGTCGTGGCCGGTGTGGCCGGGGCCGTCGACGTCGAGGTGCAGGTCTGGCCGCCGCTCGAGGTCACGGTGTAGCCGGTGATCACCGCACCGCCGGTGGACGGTGCCGTCCAGGTGACCACCGACTGGGCGTTGGCGAACGACGTCGCCGCCACCCCGGTCGGGGCGCCCGGCGTGGTGGCCGGTGTGGCCGTGCCTGAGGCGGCCGACGCCGAGCTCGTGCCTGCGGCGTTGGTGGCCGTCACCGTGAAGGTGTAGGCGGTGCCGTTGGTGAGGCCCGTCACGGTGCAGGTCGTGGCCGGTGTGGCCGGGGCCGTCGATGTCGAGGAGCAGGTCTGGCCGCCGCTCGAGGTCACGGTGTAGCCGGTGATGGACGAGCCGCCGTTGCTGGCCGGTGCCGTCCAGGTGACCACCGACTGGGCGTTGGCGTTGGACGTGCCCGCCACCCCGGTCGGGGCGCCCGGCGTGGTGGCCGGTGTGGCCGATGCCGAGGCGGCCGAGGCCGGCCCGGTCCCGTTCACGTTGGTGGCCGTCACCGTGAAGGTGTAGGCGGTGCCGTTGGTGAGACCCGTCACGGTGCAGGTCGTG